>Ga0126342_10012731_pt1 | contig 14965 bp, 12 predicted proteins | sample Cyp1metagenome_FD_92528 | JGI IMG/M metagenome (GOLD analysis project Ga0126342, IMG submission 92528) | Coral microbial communities from Lord Howe Island, Old Settlement Bay, Australia - Cyphastrea 1 metagenome | ecosystem: Host-associated > Invertebrates > Cnidaria > Coral ...
ATATATATATATGTACATGAAATTACATGAGTTTACTCAAGTTTATTCAAGGGTCTGCGATACTGCTGATTGAAATCGTTGATGCTCTTGTACTTCTGCGTTTCGTTTTGGAAATTATGGAAACTCAATTATTCATTTAATCTTGCAGTTGACAGGGTGGCTGCTACCATAGACCCTGCTAATTGGGTTGGAAGCGTACTGTTCTGAGGGTCTATGTTTGTTCGGGGGGTGGTACTCGAGGGAATTAGACTTAGACATGTTGTTACCCACCTGCCAGGGAAGGGTCTCTAGATGTTGATGAAAAGTGGGACTCCTTCTTCCCGTATGGTCCAGATCAGGTTCAGCGCACACCGACCTGAACATGCCAGGAAAAACGTAGGAACCTGCCAGAATGAAATGTCGGAGTAGATGCCAGACAGGATGCCGTCAGAATATGCCACACAGGATGACAGAGAGAATGTCAGATTGGATGCCAGACAGGCTGCCAGAGAGAATACGGATGACAAATAGCCCAAAAGGAATGTCAGAGCAGATACTTTTGCCAGAAAGCAGAAAGCGTGCCAGCTCAGCCTGGGCACGCATGGCCCTCATGCATGGCGAGCGCCCGAGCCCTGCGAGCTCCAGATCAAGAATGTCAGATAGAATGTCGGAATATGTCGGAATATATGCCAGAAAAAAGGTCAGATGCAATGTCAGAATCATTTGCCATATAGTACTCCAGGTGATACGTCAGAAACTGTATTATATCAGCATAGTTTTTTCAGAGCGGGGATCTCACGAATTAAAGTATTTTTCTTGTTTGCCACTTTGAATTCCCTTTAATAAAGTTGCTCAAAACTTATTCTACTGAAACGGGATTTGAACCCCCAGCTGTAGTCTTTGCCGCTTTATTGTTGGACGCGTGGTTGACCCGAACAAAAACATTCAGCCTGATTTGCAGCGGGTGGACTGGCTCGACGGGACTGCCAAATGCCAAAATAAACCATTGAAAAGTGAAAAACACTTTTATTGGCCAAAAGCAACACTCAACAAACGTGCGCAAATAGATGTCTTTCACCCGAAAGAATTGGCATTATCTTGGCTTCGTCTTTAAGTTTATATAGAGGGTCAAGGTAGCTCCACAAGATAAGTTACAGGGGCCGTCCTGATGGCCTAGTTTTTTTAACCGTGAAGTCGCTGACTGCATCATGAAGGTTTGAAGCCGAAACCGAATGCATGTGCCTCACTGCTTGGAAATAGAGCGAACATATCTACACCCGAAAAGAAATCATGCAATCACAAGTCACCAGACAGCGACTAAAATGTGGACACGCAGGGATCTAGACAATTAGCTTCCCAGGTGCTCAGCGTCGATGAAACTCCGATTGGCTGATGTAAACTCCCCACCCTGATCAGCGTTGACATGTACTCCCCACAAATTGGCCGAAACAAATCCAGGGGCTGGTGAGTTGCCAAGGCCTTGGCTCCTGGATGATCTCGCCAAGTTTCTCCGCTCCTTGCCACTGAGAGTTTTGCTTTGAATCACATCCTGGGCGCGAAACGGTCGAGTAAGGGGATGGCCTTGACTGTTCAGTTGCAAAGGCTCAAGATGGCCGAAGAAAGGGAATGGCTAAAGAACTAATTAAACCAGAGATGCTTGCCATATCCAGTGGCAACTCCTCCTGGGGGTACTTTGACTTGCTCACTAGTGCAATACTCAAAGCAACATGTAAACATGTACAACTGCAAGTGGTTTAGAGCGATGTGCGCTAAACCTGTGGAATGGGGGACCTTCCATATCCAGGTTAAGCTGCGAAAGGAAAACAGCCACCGGCGTTGTAGCCATTGCCCAATTTCATGAACTACTAAACTATTTTGATCTCTCAGGTCCATCATCATGTGATTGTGCATCGTTCATGCATGTTCGGTCTTAAGTGGAAAAGTCAGTCCGAGTCGGATTCTGGAGTTGGATTCTCGAAATGAGTTGCTTTCCTATATACTGGAAAAAACACACACACATATATATATATATACACAGTAACTGTGGTTTTCTGGGCCCTTGGTCTGAAATTTTGGCCTATTTCATTTTGACCCAAGTCCAGAAAACGATATGGCATTTCCGCCGAGACACAGAATCTCTCAAATGTCTGGCTAGCCTGGCAAGCTTGAGATCCTCAGCGCGCAAAAACAAGCAAAAAGATGCAAAAAGGGGAGATAAGGCAATATCCACGGCATGCTCAACTTTGTCAAATACATGACGTAACTACATGGTCGAAGGAAGTTTAGAAGTCAAACTTCCGACAATATGCACAGATGAAAAAGCAGAGGTGGGAAGAATCAGAGGAGGGAAGAGAAGAGAAGAAAGAAGATCAGAGAAGAGAAAGAGTCAGAAGAAAGAAGATGCAGGTGCGCGAAAAGGTAGAAAATTCGCGAAACACTGTGTTTTCCAATGTTTTGTGGCCCCGGAGGGTTGAAAAGTAGGCTTGCTAAAGCGGCGGGTGCGGAGCCATCTGGGGAGATAAGATGTGGCGCGAAACACATTTCCAAGTCAAAATGCTAAGAACACCACAGGTTCGGACCACTTTGGACGCTGAGATGCCGAAAAAGTGCACGGTGTTGTGGCACAAAGCACACTTCCAAGTCAACATGTACAAAGCACACCAGCTTCGGAACACTTTTGGAACAACAAGTGCACGCCGTCGTGGCGTGAAGCAATTTTCGAAATCAAAATGTACAAAGCACAACATTTTCAGAGCACTTTTTGAAGTTAGGATGTCGTTACCGTTTTGTCAAAGGTGAGTCAAACGTGTGGGTTTTGCAGCAGTTGAAAAACTGATGGCAGGCGTAGGACATTTGAAGAGGATCTGCAACGATGCATTTTGCGTGGCAGGCGCAATACAAGAGACATGTTCCGAGGTCAGGGCACTGATTTCCTGAGACGGGTTGCATTTTGGAGCAGCAGATCTTCAGGTTTGCTAAGATGATTTTGCGTGACAGGTGCAGCACTTCGTATGACCTGGCCTCACTTTGTCGTGGCAGGCGCACTATTTTAGACACATGGGCTGGAAAAATCGAAAATTGCAGAGGTACGAGGGGGTCAGCTCTGCATTCCATTCGTTTTTGATGATGTCAAGTTCGAAAATTGAGGACGTCTCGCTGAATTGCTTCCTTTTTCATGTTGTCATCTTCAAAGATGGAGGAAGTACACAGATAGGTAGATAGAAAGAAAGACAGATAGATGGATAGATAAAAAAGGATAGATAGATAGATGGATGGATAGATACAGATAGATAGATAGATGGATGGATAGATAGACAGATAGATAGATAGGTAGATAGATAGATAGAAAGATAGAATAAGAAAGAAAGAGATAGAACAAGATAGACAGAAAAAGAAAGATAGATAGACAGATATATAGCTAGAAAGATAGAGGGATGATAGATAGACAGACAGACAGACAGACAGACAGACAGATAGATAGATTGGTCGATAGATAAATACATAGGTAGATAGATAGATAGATAGGTAGGTAGGTAGATAGATAGATAGATAGAGAGAATAAGAAAGAACATATAGATATAATAAGAAAGAAAAAGATAGATAGATAGATTGGTAGATAGATAGGTAGATAGATAGATAGATGGATGGATAGATAGACAGATAGATAGATAGATAGAAAGATAGAATAAGAAAGAAAGAGATAGAAAAAGATAGACAGAAAAAGAAAGATAGATAGACAGATAGATAGCTAGAAAGATAGATGGATGGATAGATAGACAGATAGGTAGATAGATAGATAGGTAGAATAAGAAAGAAAAAGGTAGAAAAAGATAGATAGAAAAAGAAAGATAGATAGATAGGTAGAATAAGATAGAAAACGACAGATAGAAAAAGGTAGATAGATAGACAGGTAGATAGATAGCTATGCGACTACCACAACACTACAACTCCAACTAAAACTTCAAGTACACTACAGCTACAACAACTACCACTAACACTGGACTGCACTACGCTACAACTACAACTACACAACTACAACTACCACCACAGCTACAAGTGCAACTACAATTACAACTACAGTTTCAACTTCAACTACACTACAACTATAACTACCACTACACTACAGCTACAGCGACAACTAGCTACACCACACCACAACACACTACATTCAGCAGTTGTGGTTGAGGTGACCACCGCAACCACTCCAAAAAGCACAACTCCAAACATCTTTCGGTCCATCAATGGCTTCGCTCTGCCACACATGCATCACAACAACTCACTTCTCCTAAGCTGTCTATCTTTGAAACTTCCGCCACCGCCTTGTGCGGTACTGCTGGTACTGCATGGACCTTTTTGGGTGGTTTTGACTTGTCATATGTCGGTAATCATCATGAAATCATAGACTTGAGTTTCGGTTAACCAGAAAAAATCGACTCCTGTATGTTTCAGTTCAAAATTTGTTTTCAAGGTTCATTAATTTCATTCGGGTGAAATGGGCCTCTCCCACGGTGGAGCCTTCGATGAATGCAAACTAGGTTGAGATCCATATGCAAATCAAAAACGCACATGCATGGTATATGTTTTCAACAAAACAACTGAACATAGGAAATGTTGGAGTGCACCTGGCGGCTTTTCTTAATCAAATCGCATCAGGAAAATTTAACAGATGTTTAACCGCGACGTTCAAAAACATGTTCAACAAAAGCATGTGGGTTGCGCCACTGTTAAATTCCATGTTGCATTGAGAAATAGGTTAACGCCGTCACACGGTTGGATGTGGCATGCGCTTTTTCACCGTCATTATTGATTAAAGAGCGTCATCACTTTTCGTAGTACACCACTTCCCATATCCGAGGTTCCATCTCAAATCAATTTACAAAATTCAAACCCAAAGCTAAAAGACTCGGAGCATCACTAAAACAATCCCATTGTGCCAAATTTCCAACTGTTTAAGGTCTGCATGCATCGCAACCTCCGTGGCAGGTGGAAAAATTGAGCATGTGGAAAATCAAACCCACTGCCGGTACTGGTAAATAAATGGAACACGTGGCACATTGAAGCTGACATGCGGGAACATGATCTGAAATGTGGCTTGGCATAAGCGCCGCCCTTTCCCTTGTCTTTCTTTCACTGTTTGATGATGTTTGATTGCTCGTTCACGATCAATGCGTGTTCGATATTGAAGACGTCAACCACAATTACTTTACTTTGCGTGATCCCCGCCAAACAGCATTTTATCTGAAGTTTTATCTGAAAAAACAATTTGTCATTTTAATATATTTTAATATATTTTAATCAGCAATCTATCTCTTTGACCTTTATCATACTTACATGTATTCTGACATTTCATTTGACATTCTATCCCGCATTCTATCTGATCTTGTATTCGGCATTCGATCTGATCTTGTATTCGGCATTCGATCTGATCTGTTACCTGCTTTATAAATATATATATATATACACATGCTATCTGATAAATGCTCTGCCATTTTTTTCGGCATTCTGGGTTCGATCTGGCAATGTTTTTAGAGGAACTCTAGATGGCCTCGGCTGGCGATGTAGCTGACATTATTTTTTTGAACTGTCCAAAAAAATGACATTCTATATGACATTTTACCTGGCATGACGTGAGGGTCCGCGACGAGCGTTAGAAAGCATGCGAGCTTCCGATAGTGTTCGGGTCCGGCCGGTCCGGAAAGCCCCAAGTGGGAGGCTGCTTTCTGGCCACGAGTCTGGCGATGCGAGCTCGCAGGTTCGCGATCTTCCGGTGAGGCGGAGGAAGATTTCGAGCTTGCTGCAGCGGAGCGGCGCGGGGAAGATGCGCAGGAGGAGAATGAGAAGTTAAGAGGAGAAGGCGGAGGAGGACAAAGCTGACATCAAACCATAAAAAATCGATATAGAGAACCCCAGCTTACAATCTGTGCTTTGTAACTGCGGTTCTGGCATGTTTCTGCTGCTTCTGATGTTTTCCAGCTGCTATCCGCACGTTTGATCAACTTCGATGCATGAGGGGTGACCTTAGTGACGGTCAAAGTTGCACGCCCCCTGACATCCTTTCAACTTTCAACGCGAATCTTGCAGCACGAGGATTCGGATCCATTAATGTAAGCATGGGCCGCCTGCGCATAAACACATCTAAACCACATTTCCTTACAAGAATGGTGAGACATAAAAACCATTGGAGGCAAGTCGATAAAATACGTTAAACAACGGATTAACACACGATGATGGTTCCATTCCCGCCTGGCCAGCTGCCAAATTTGAAGTCACAGATGTTACGCGGGAAACAATTGGTTTTACGTCCTGTTCTATCTGCTTGAGTTGAAGACTCTTGCCCAAAAGTTTTTTCTGCTGCTATGTCGTCTTCATCCATGGAAAACAAAGCGTGTACCACGGCCTGTAGAGGCAAACGTGTTCATTTCAATCAGACAAAAAGTCATGTCAGCCACCGACAGCCCAAGTAATTAGCTTCATCAAGATGGTTGATCGCTAGCCAAGTATGGTGAAAATGATCAGCACGCACATTGATTCAAATCACTTTGTTACGAAACCTAACCATGCGATACAACACAGGCAAGTCAAGTCCAATATGCAATCCGCCCCCGCCTGGTCGATTGCCCGCGCAGGCCCTTTGCACCGCATGATTCCATCAATAAACTCGTCTAAAGTTACCTGAAGGCCGGCACAGCAGACACGGACCTGGGATGACCTGGGTGCATCTAGCGTTTCTAGTTTCAAGGCTTTCTTATGGCAACCAAGCGTCCCCATAAACATCGACGTTGTGTCCAGTCAAAACAGTGATCATCCAAATCTTGGAAGGTTTTTTTTGTTACAATGCAAGCAGTAGCCCCGTCCTCACCATCCCCGTTGTCCAACAAGTGGAAGAGCGCAGCACCCTGGACAGTGGCGTGCAATTGGGAAATTCAAGTCTTGTTCGATCCAATCCGGCCAAAAACAACTTAAACGTGATGGGGGACACAAAAACGCAGTGCCGTGACAATCAATTGCCTGAGAACCTTAACCACCACATTCATGCATTCACAGACATATGGCCATGGGCCCTCGCATGCCAAGTTCTGGCAAAGGTAAACTGTAACAGTAACAGTGTGATCAGTGTGATGACCAAATTAATGGGCGTCAAGTCGTACTCGACCCGTGTGAACATATTGAAACGATGGGTATTGCGAGCAGAGGGCTCAAGAAAGGTGGATGAGAGACAGCCCCATGCTTGAGATGTCGAGAAATCGAAGTGCAAAGATTGAAAGGCCCCCGCGCTTGGTAAAGCAGCGCCATGAGTCTGTCGCTGTTACAGAAGCAGTGATTCTGCTTGCCTTGCAGGCAGCCATGACCATGGTAGGGCCAGCGCCGTGCAAGCCTGAATCTATTTGGGGTTTCGTCGCGCGGGCATGGATGGTGAGCGCTTTTGTTTGACCAGATCATGCCTGCCGCGGCGCGTGTACAGCTATTGGATCAACATATAACTTGCGATCTCGTGGACTTTTCCGTCATTGGAAGCGAGAGAACACATGGTGTGGGAGGCAAGGTGGCGACTGATGTACTTTCATGACTATCTGTGCCTGACCCACTTACAACAAGCAGGGTGCATGGGTGAGATGGCCCTCCTTTGCTTGGGCTTGTATCGTTGCAGGTATTCCTCACCAGGCACCCAACCATCACATTCCAGGCCTCGTGCACATCCAGATCCAAAGTCTGGAAATAAGCCGCGATCCTTGGTCTGACTTCGTGTGCATCTCTTACAAGTTGAAATGGTCACAACACAAAGTGTCCACCAAACGTCGGGGACCTATGGCTCTAAGTTTGCGATGCAGCGCTAATCAAACCAATCTTGCTATACGCGCCCCTCATTTGTTCCGGTGGTCCGGGTAACAATATGTAGTAACATAATAAAAACATATTCCCGCTGCATTTTTGGCAAGGCAAAGCCAGTATGAAACCATCCAGGTGGCCATAGCGAGGGAGATGCGATCCAGGGAAGTGCTACTCTTGGGGTGCCGCAAATATAATAGTAAAATGTTGATATTCGGGGTGCCTTGCTTTTCAAAACACCCGAATGGACCCATAAATTCTCATGGTTGGCATTCCATCCTTTTGTTGGGGTCAGGAGAGAATCCTGCTCTCTACAGGTAGAGGGCCGCTGAACGCCCTTGACATGACTTGGAGAATCCAAATCTCCTGAAATTTCCCATTCATCCCAAACATGGGGAAATATTTCGATTTCAAAGTAGCAGTCAGCTTAAATCGTACCGCAATTCCAACTTTCATTTTTTCGCGTGCGTTTCGAGCAGATTGTGCGCGCGCACACATATATGGTGCACCGAATGCGGGGCAGCTGATGGATAGGCCACAGCATCCAAGCGAAGAAAAGGAATCAACAAGTTGACGAACAGAGAAGCGAAAATAGGAGATGGGACATTGATCGACAAACAAGAAAACAAATCTGGCAGGAAAAATTAAACTTTACAGACCGATGCAAGAAGCACTTTTAGTTGTATCTTTCGGAAGCAACTAGGAAACAGCAGCACAAAGGCAAGCAGGCCTTTGCATGGCGCAAAAGTGTCCCTTTCTCATCAGTAATTGGAAAATTTAAACGCGTGTTTCCTAGACAAGTGCCGCAAAACCATTGGCTGATCTTAGGATATATTGGAATATAAATAAGCACCAAGCAGCTATCTGATTGAAAACCGTCGCGTTATCCCAGCAAGGGAACCCAAAGAGTGTGAGGTTAGGTTTCTAAAGAGAAAGGTGGACAGACAGGACACAAAATTCAGTGGCTCCAAGCTTGCAGGACAAGAGCGGCCCTTGTAGTGAAAGCATTGTGTTCATTCAAGGTGGTCTCTGGAAGAAGAGATGCCAGGTTAGATTCTGCAAGTTCCCTTTGTGAAGATCTCTGTAGAAGATCGTGCGCAAGATCTCCTTGGCAGGTTCTCCCTAGAAGCTGCTGTACAAGATCCCTTTGTAAGGCTATCTGTACAAGGTGTCTAAAAGAGATCTCCACAAAAAAGATCTCTTTAAGAGATCTGAAAGTAAGATCTCTGGTTAAGCGCTCTAAAGGAGATCTCTGAGTAAGATCTCTGTTCTCTTCACCAGGTCTCTGTACAAGATCTATGTAAGGTTACGTCTTTCTTGGGCAGTCTTAAGCTGGAAGTCAAGGTTTTAATTATAGTCTTATTTGTTCATTTTGATTTATATTCTTTCACAAAGATATCGTTTGTCATTGCCAACATGGATTTTCATTGAGATTTTCATTGGGTTTTCATGTGGCTTCATGGCATGTATCTTGTTCATTAGCAATGCTTGCTTTGCTCCTCAGCCAAAATGTCATTTTGTTTTTCGTTTTGCTTTTCATGTTTTTCATGTGGATTTTGGTTTTCCTTTTATCGCATTTGCATTTTCACGTCGTCAGCCTTTTTTGTCCACCGTTTCTTTTTGTTTTCGGTTTTCATGTTTCATTTTTTTGTCAAACATGTTCATGTTTCATGCGGTTTTGGATGTGTTTCCTGTTCATTGTGTCCTAGTGTCACGTTATGTTGTCTTGTGTTTGTTTCCGGTTTGTGTTTACAGTTACATTCAACTGGTTTCTTTTGCAAAAAAGCACCGCACCATTTTTCAAAGACATTTTGGCTGAGGAGCAAGGCAAGCATTGCTAATGAACAAGATACATGCCATGAGGTCACATGAAAATCCCAATGAAACTCTACATGATAATCCATCTTGGCAATGAAAAACAATCATTTAATCAAACATGTAGATAAAAATGTTTTTTAAAAACTTACTATTTCAACTTCCCTCAGCTAGAGGCCGCAAGATTTTCATAAATGTAAGAGATCTCTTTGAAAGATCTCTGCGACAGATCTCTATAGGAGGTCTCTTCGTAAGATTTTCTACACGCTCCCTTTTAGAGGTCTCTTGGCAAGATCTCTGTAAGATACCTCTTGGCAAGGTCTCAACAGATCTCTATGCAATGTCTCTGTACAAGATCTCTACAAGAGCTCTGTGTACAAGATCTGTATGAGACATCTCCGCGGCAAGATCTCTGCGCAAGCTCTCTATAAAAAAAACTCTGCACAAGAACTCCTTGACTACGAATGAGCACCGTGCCACGACGAGAGCGATCTGACACGCCCAAAGTGCCGAGAGGGCTGCGCGAGCGATCTCAAAATTTTGGACGCGTTACAGTGATGAGAAGGTCGCGCGAGCGATCGCAAAATTCGCACCGCACCACAATATGAGAGCGATCTCAGAGGCTCAGTGATGAGAGGATTGCGCGAGAGGTCTCGGGCCTCGGGGACACCATTTTGTGCGAGACTTCCGTCAAAAACGGAAGTTGAAGGAGCTTTTGTGCTGCAAAGGTCGTCAGAAACGGCACGCGCGTATGAGACCACCTCGAATTAGCACCAGGCCTGAGCCCTTACCGTAAGAACCACAAGTGTGGCCACACTGTTTGGGGAAAAAAGTTCAATTCTTGTAGATTTCGGGAAATAAAAAATGCAGGGAATGTCCAGAAAAGTCGACCTTTCTTAGTGTGTAACGCTGCCGACGCCTATATAGCGGCCTAGCTGCACGACATCCTTGGGCCCCTGTTGGTCAATTATGTCCCGGAACCATGGAGAATGGCTTGTAACTGGATGAAAAACTGTTGATCATGTTGAGGCACAACCCTTCAGTGTATACCCCAGCAGTAAATTGGGCTTCACATGGGTTAGCTCTCTTGGTCGGACATGCAGTGGTAGCGAGCATCTTGTCGTTCGACAGGATCTCGTTCATTCTCGCCTCAGTTTTGCAATGCAGCATGTTGGGTCAGTATTTTTTCATTGACTTTGCGATTAATGTGGCAGCACGGCAGCACCCCATAGGAACGATAAGCGCGCAAAGAAGGGAATCAACAAAAACGAAAGAAAGGGTATGATTCAGCAGGCGGATGGCTCCAGATGTGGCTTGGCACATGTACTTATACCAACAAAACACTGACATGACCTTTGTAGGCACAGCCCCCAAGTTATAACTTCCTTTACTGCGCAATTGTTTTTAAAGGTTGACTCAGCATGGGCGGAACTCTGATAAAAACGAATCTGGATTTCATGTTGAAGATTCAGCAATAAAAGCAAATCTTGATTTCATGTTGAAGATTCAGTCAAGATGTTGAACTGTCTGTGGAAGATAACTTCCCCGCATTGACCTTATTGACAATAATGTCCTTTTTGACTTGAAGCCTTTAAAGACTCATTTTGAAAATGTTGGGGTCGAATGCTGTTTTTTGCCTAGGAATGTGGCTAATGTGCGAAATCAAGCCACCGAGAGGATGCAAATGCAAGCCCGTGGGGCACAGCGCAAAGTACACAGCTCAACCGGGTGGACAAGCTTACAAATCATTTTGTACAAGATGTGGGTTTGCGTTATCCTAACTTACGCTGTGGTAAGCCCGTTGGTTGGTAGGCAGGAATGGGAATGGTGCACAGTAAATAAAACAAGTAAATTCTATATACGGTTTCTGTCAAGAAATCGAAAATGTCGCTTGTCGGCGGAATCAGTGTGGTGTTTCTAGGAAAGCAGCCTGACTGTGGGAAACGCATCTGTGTGTTTTCATTGCTGAAAACGAAGATGGAGGTAGATATACGGCTGTGTTTTCACTTCAAACAGGTAAGAATTTGGCTGAATTTCCAGCGACAACCAGCAACACGGATGTGTCTCAAAGAAAACAGCGCCATCACAGTGCCATCATGTACCCTACGCAAGCTGCTTCCAAAATGTGAAAAAAGAACAGCACCTTTTGCAACCGCGTTCGTGTTTTCTCAGAACAGGCGCGCTAGACTGTGACTGAAATTTTTCATTGCCGCAATGGTAAACTGCTCGGGTACATGTCTGCCCTTGCAGCAAAACAGACGCAACCAAAATGATTGAAAGCAGTACTGTAAAGACTCTCCTCTATTTGTCTTTGCTGCCCAAAACACGCCTACCAACCCGGAAAACTTGAAAGATCAAACTGTCACCATGTTGCTGTGAAAGGCACGCAGTCTGCAAGGCAAAATGGCTCATTGCAGGTCAGAAACATGTTCCCAAGAGTTGCTTGGTACTTCCCCAAAATAGTCGCCAAACTGCAAGTTACCCAAGTTGTTGTAACTGTAACCTGAGTTTTGAATAACAAGTTGCGACCTAAGCATACATATGTTAACACAAGTTCCGTGATTTCCTCAAAAACTACAAGAACTTCATGTTAAGGTTGAGGTTGGTTCCAGCATCGCTTATGTAGCGAACACAGGGATGGAAAGGAAGAAACCCTCCCAGGAAACAATGCTCACTTAGTGCAATATCACAAAGTATAGGGATGGACAAACACCTTTATTTCACTAACGTAGTGATCTTTTAATCTATGTCTCGATTTATCCCAAAATATTGAGACATTGACGCGAAAAATACAACCACAGTCGTTTTTCTTAACCGCATGTACGGGTAAATTGAAGGCCACAATCAAAAGTTCTGTTCTTGCAGACGGCCTTTGACCACTTGAACTTGAAAATCGGATACCTAAATCTACTGTGTCACATTTTTCTTCACAATGGCTCATGCTGGACGTGCTTTCCAAAGTAGGACTCATACAATGCGATTCTTGTTCCCTGTTGTTTTTCAGTTGTTCCACCAGAAACAGCAATTTTGCACAGGTACAGCCCGCCTTGCCAGCGGCAGTCAACTAGTCCTATTCTCCGTCAAAACTGTCAGCCGCAAGTGGGCAACCCAACCCTGGCACCTCTGTGATAATTCCATCGCCGGAATCATCAATGGCACGGAAGATGCGCTCCAACCTTGGAGACATGGCTGAAGTTGGATTGGAAAAGCCGATCAGCCCTGCATGTGCAAAAAAAAACGCCTTATGGAACTCCTACAGTACTGGATCTGTTCTTGTGGTGTGCGAGTTTCGGGTGGTCATCTTACGAATGCTGATAATGTACATTCCGCGAACTGCTCGGAAGAGAATTGCTCTGCGTGGTCAAAGAATCCGGGGTCTGAAATCCTGAATTTTGAACTGTTTCCAAATAAGAAAATGTGAGCACCTCCAAGCCAAATCCAAACGTGCAGCCTCCCAAGCATGTGCACGATTTTTCACCAGAAAAATCTACTAGAAATGACATATGGTTTCTGTGGGAATTGTCTGTCTGGCTCACTAAAGATGAACCAAACAAACAAACAAATCTAATTTTGTATTTGTGTGCCCCCATTGAGATTGAAATTTCGGATCAGGCCCACCGTTTGCACTGGATTCCTGGACCAAGGAACTTTTCCACATATTCGGCTTTTTTCCGTAATCTATCCACCACCAGATGCTCGGCATCATTTTGCGCCGCATCAAGTGTATCCTGGCAAGGCGCCGGGCTGCTGAGTAGCGAACATCGTTACAGTCTACATTCTGGCAGCTAAGTATGTAGGCATGGTACGGATATATGGCGTTGTCATTGGTCCAGACAATTCGCAACTATGTAGATACTGTATGGTCCGGGATGGTGTCGTCATGGAGTTCATTCTTTCAACGAAATCCTATGGCCCTCAACCACTGAGAAAACACATCAACTGCAAAAACGATGCACGATCTACAATCAGTCTGCGGCCGATGCCTTTCATGCTGGACAAACCTTTTACTTGAAAGTGCCGAGGCCGAGGATGCCGCCAACCCAGTGCATGCAAGACAAAATCACAGAATGCCTCAAACATTCATTTCATCACCTGTGCTTTTGATCCTGCCTTTAAGAACACAGCGCTGATCACCCTGATCACAGCAAAGGCAATCACTGTGACGTAAAGCCTTGGCCACCAACATCGTTTCCAAAGGCTGGAGCAGAGAATGGAAACAGATAAACAAACAAACAAACAAAAGATAGGAATGTTTGTCGACCACCGGCCACAGAATATAATGGTATCGAGGCTCGCTTGCAGTGGTACTATTCACATGACGCCCCGTGGAACATATCCCACGAAGTACAATACTGAACCACTTTTCCCGAAGTGTCTATGAGATTTGTACCTGTAGTTGTTGTAACTGCGGTCTTTCTTGCAAACCATTGTGTTGGTAGCGATTGTGTAGTTATGTAGTTGCTGTTCATTGTTGTAGTTGCAATGGTTGTGTAGTTGTAGTAGTAGCTGTAGAAAAAGCAGTAGCAGTAGCAGTAGTAGCCGTAGTCGTAGATGTAGTCAAAGCAGAAGTAGTAGTACAGTAGAAGTAGAAGTCTTCGTATAGTAGTAGTATTCGTAAAATAGTATTCGTAGTAGCACTCATAGTAGTATTTGCAGTAGTATTCGCAATAGGATTCGTGGTCGTCATCGTCGTCACAGTAATAGTAAGAGTAAAGGTAAAAGCCGGTAAAAGCAATGGTTTTAGCAATCGTTATGATAATAGTAAACGTAATCAAAGCAGAAGTAGTAAAACAGAACGTAATAGTCATATGTCAAAGAAAAAGCGACAGTAGTGGCATTAGTAATCGGACTAGTAATATAGTAGTCGCGAAAGTGAAACTAGATACTAGAGATGAAAGTAGAAGTAATAGTAATATTTACGGTATTAACAGTAGTACCAGTAGTAGTAATAGTAGCAGCAAAAGGAGTAGTAGTATGTAGTAATAGTAGTAGTAGTCGTCGTCGTCGTCGCCGTAGTGGTAGTGGTAGTGCTAGTGGTAGTGGTAATGGTAGTGGTAGTGGTAGTGGTAATGGTAGTGGTAGTGGTAGTGGTAGTAGTAGTGGTGGTAGTAGAAATAGTAGTAGTAAATAGAAGTAGTAGTAGTAGTAGTAGTAGTAGTAGTAGGAGTAGTAGTAGTAGTAGTAGCAGTAGTAGTAGTAGTAGTAGTTGTAGTAGTAGTAGTAGTAGTAGGTAGTAGGTAGTAGGTAGTAGGTAGTAGGTAGTAGGTAGTAGGTAGTAGGTAGTAGGTAGTAGGTAGTAGGTAGTAGTTAGTAGTTAGTAGTTAGTAGTTAGTAGTTAGTAGTC
>Ga0126342_10012732_pt1 | contig 14965 bp, 11 predicted proteins | sample Cyp1metagenome_FD_92528 | JGI IMG/M metagenome (GOLD analysis project Ga0126342, IMG submission 92528) | Coral microbial communities from Lord Howe Island, Old Settlement Bay, Australia - Cyphastrea 1 metagenome | ecosystem: Host-associated > Invertebrates > Cnidaria > Coral ...
ACCGTGGCATCATGTCCATGTATGACATGTCATGGAATTTGCATGAAAGACGTGCCATGCCTGTGTCATCATACATGTCCAAGGGGACATGGGGGGCTTTTGGGCGGGCAGGTCTGGGGGGGGCTCAGCATCAAAAAAGTTGTGGCATCAATTTTAACAAATTTCTTCATATATATATATATAACTTGCTTAGTTGAGCTTAGTTAGACATAGTAGTTGGATGTTGTTGGGTTGCACGGTGGTTTCTTTTGGTCCTGACCAGTCTTAGACGACCATGACAATGACCCCAGGTCAATGGGCATTGGTGTGGTCGTAGGAGATATCAGGCGTATGGCAAGGTTAACGCGAAGCGCGCGCGTTGGAAAAGGTGTCTCAGAATATGGTGTCTACCCATCTTATGGCCATTTGATCAGTGACTTTTCTTGATAGGTCATGGAATTTGTGGGGCCCTCTTTGTCAGACAAAGCCATGTATCAGGGCAAGTGGTCACGTTTTCTGGTTGGTGGTTTCAACCCCTCCGAAAAATATGAAAGTCAGTTGGGATGATGACATTCCCAATATATGGAAAAATAAAAGCCATGTTCCAAACTACCAACCAGTTTTAAAATTGCTGAATATCTGGAAAACATCACAACACATGATGCCCCACACATGGCTAAAATGGCCAACCAGAGTTTACCCAGTAGGTCAGGAATGGTTACTTGGATGTGCACCCCAGCAGGTATACATGTGTTTTATACATGCATGATGTATGACCTTCCAGTCTACTGGGTTTATACCAATTAGTCAGTGCAACTCCCCAGTAGTTGCTGGTGACTTGCGTCGATGCCGAGTCTTCCCATGCTTGTCACCTAGCCTTTCATCCGTAGCTTTACGTCACCCATGCTTGATGCTCAAACCACGGACATTGACCAAAAAAAGCACGCTCTATTTTTGAATATAAAGAATCGAAAAGAATGATCTACAAGATCTGGTTGGTGGTTTTAACCCCTCTGAGGAGAAAAAAAAACATGTTCCAAACCAACAACCAGAGATGCTACAAGCAGAATCACCAGCTATTCCCCCAGACGCCTCAGCCGGTGTAAACGCCGCCACTTCCATTGCCTCCGGCAGTGTGTCAGCCTGGTGGCGCAGGAGCAGGAGCTCGGATGTAGAGCTGCCATGGGATCTTTCAACCAATCGAAATTCACTTGGCACCATCATATTTTAAGGAAGAAAACGCAACCGAAATTGCCACAACTGAACATCTTGAACCACGATGTTAACTAGATTGGAAAATCTGTGAGTTGCCACTTTCAAACAAAAACGTCAATAGGCTGGCTCCTGGTTCGTGTTTATATTTTCGACCGTTTTCCCTAGAAATCCTATGAAAATCCTATGGGTATCCCCATCCAGGAAATCTCCAGATTTCCTGCCTCCAAATCTTCAGGCCGCCCCACCGGCTCGACCGGCTCGACCGGCTTGGCCACGGAGTTGACCTTGCGACACGATGCGACACGTGTCGCAGCGAAGCCATTTACACATTGTGACATGAATATGTGATGTATTTTGATGTGTAGATGAAGATAAATTAATAAATGTTAAACATATACAAATGTATACAAATGTGATATATATATAGATATATATAGAGATATACACGAATGTGATAGAATAAATCAATAAATAAATGTATATATATATCAAAAGAATGATGATGATATTAAAAATAATAATGTATGTGTTAAAATATATTACTATTACACATGCTATAGTCTATAGCTACTATAGCCGTGTGTTGTGGTTTGGAGATGTGTCTTACTTTCACATTTGGCCGGTGTTTGTTATCTTGATTTTCTTTTAATGGCGACACAGCTGTCCTCCATGACGCATCGTAAACAGCACAATAACAGCGGGATCTTGCATTACGTTATCATCATTATGTCTTTAAACCATAATACGTGTTGAGTAAACGATTATCTATATGTCTAACCGTTTGTTGCCAGATTTCTTTTGGTAAAGAAGCCCCCTAAGATCGGTACCCCATTATGTGTAGGATGAAAACATCATGGCCGCAGCTTCAACCACACCAGTGTTGCCTGCAAGAAGTCCGAACCAGTAACAGTGATATATCACCTATGATCACGATGAGGAGAATTCAACCACCAGAACGTATCAGAAAATATCAGCACAATTTTTGATATATCCTTCCAACCTTGGGAGTATGACCAAACAATCATCGTTCATGACTGCAAAGGTGATATCGATTTTGTATCACATAGTTTATCAACAATGATGCAAACACAGAAATATAGTATAGAGAATATGAGTCGTCCCAAACATGAACACAATAATTTTTGTGGTATACCTACGGCCCAATTTCATAAACATTCATAAACCATGGTAACCATCCCCATTTCATCACCATGTGACGGAACGGAATCGTCCGTTCGCCATTTCTTGGTACGTACGTACGTTGGTCCAACGGGTGTAACAGATGCGCAGTTCCAGCTATGAATGGAGATGTCACTACAGGTTACTATAATATAGATATAATATACATATAGGGATATGCAAGGATGATATTCTATAACTTATGGATACTATAATGGAGATATTCCCATAATTCTCCCCAGAAAGATCACCGATCACCCCACTACATGGAAAACCGCAAAGCGCGCTCCGCCTCCTCAATTCCTGTCAGGGCCATGGCGGGATCTGACGCACCATCAGGAAAAAACATTCAGAAACAAATTAAAAACGTAAATGATGGGTATGATAATAGATGAAATAATTAATTATAGATCATGATCATTTAAAGATTTAAAGATGATCGATCATTATAGATGATGATTGAGTTTATTCACCATGATGATTATCGATGATCATATGATCATATGATCATGATCCCTGTCTATCATGATGAATAATGATCATCTATAGTGATTATGTATAGATCTATAATGATGATCTCTCTCTCTCTCCCTCTGATAACATATTTAGCGATAATATTGAGGAAAATAATGATCATAAAATAATGGGAATTGCACGTATAACAGTAATAATGGGAAGATTATGACATATTAAGATGGCAATTCCCATAATAACAAGCTGATAATAATTAATTAATAGTAAAATAATTTGCCACCCAAGAATATATATATAACTATAACCATCAAAAAAAAGAAATGTAATCAGAACATAATGGGTATATAGTGACGGTCTTCATATCCATGCAAATATGTTTGTATAATAAATATGTAAATGTTTATATATATACACATAATTATATACATATATGGAATATAATTTGATCGATATAACACCACAAATCATGGTTGGTGGTTTGTTGGCTCCTACTAATAGTGTAATCTTTAACAAGATGATCAATAGTCGGCAATCCCATCTAATGCCTAAAGGGCCGAAATCCCGAGTGCATTGCTACAATCCATCCAGCAGTGGTTATTATGCTCCAACCAATAACATGTTCCCTAGTGGTAGTGAAGAGGAAAATGATGGGACATGTTTCCTCGTGGTGGGTTTTCTTTGTTCTGTTGGGTCACTGGAACGTGCTCAAACTTCCAAGGACATCACATGAATCCGATGGTCATTTTATGAGTTTTAGGGTGGTGTTCCATACTTAACCATCATCTATCGATTTCTGCGGTTGTTTGCAAATTCTCCTGAGTTGCTTGCTCATGTTCCTAAGATAAAATGAAAAATCATAGCCAACAAGCATAAAAAATCATGCTGCTTAAAATCACGGATGGATGGGATGTTTTCTCATGATTTACCCAAGTTCCCGCAAAACATTGGTATATGGTATATGGTAGTTAATGGAATTTCAACTGATTAGATTTAATGGGATTTAGTATGGACATTTAAAGGTATGGAATCCCCGTATACCACATATTTACATTTATATATATATATAAGAAATTAATCAACTATATCAACAATTGTCCCGTTAATGGAGCAATTGAATATATTGGATATCAAATGAACATTCACCCATCTTCACCAATCTTTCACAAAGGTTTCTGCTGGAACTGGGTCTCCCCCACGTCGCCGGCACCAGGCAAAGGAAAGGGATGGAAGCAAGTTCCAGCGCAGGAGCCTAATCTGATGCGTGTCTCTCTTTCTATCGATCCGTCTATTTGTTTATCTCTCCATCTATCTACCTACAAATATCTATGTGTAAATGTGTATATATATATATAGTCAGTCTTCCTCTCTCTCTCTCTCTCTCTTTCTCCCTCAGCGAAACTCTTAGCGCACGTGTATGTACAAATATATGCCTTATATGTTTGTTTACATGCGCTAGGTGCATTTGTGCGCCTGTGCGCTGCCATAGCATATATATATATGTATATATATTTATTCATATTTTCTATTTATTTATGTATGTATTTGTCAATTTATGCATGTATTAATCTATTTTACAAATGTATATACACATGCATGTGCAAGCGTTCGTAGATGTCCAACATGCGCCAGGTCAGGTCGTTCAAATCAGCCAGTTGTGTATGACAAGCAGATGCACAAATCAGTGCTGCTGGATGCTGCTGGTATCCTGGATGCTGCTGGTATCCTGGATGCCTATGGGAGGCATAGCTACCTGGCCACACTTGATTTTACCACTTCGAACTCTTGAGGCCCGCATGCAGTGCCCTTCGCAAAATGGTTTCTGTATGTTTCTGTCATCTGACGAGCGACCTGTGTTGCCAGTGTTGGACCAGGCAGTTCCACAGGGAGATCCTGCGGGACCACTCATGGCCTCTTAGCTCCGGCCTGAGATACATCCGTAGGAACCTCATGTTGCTGGCGCTGCTAGCTACATGGATGATAGGTCACGAGCACCACTGCCAGTGGTTGACACGATCAAGGGATGGGCTGACTGGTCTGCAACAGGCCTTAAAGCGAAAAAGGCCAATGTACGGCCGCTCTTCAAGCGTGTTTGCACAATCAAAACATGTTTGTCCATGAAGCTACATTCTTGGGACAACCTGTGCCTCATCGCAGTGACAAAGAAGATGCTCGTGTGGCTGCAGGTACTCAGTACAGGCTTCTGGCTACGCTCTGGCTTTCAGCTGAAAAATATGCATTTTACTCTCGATACTTTGCCATCAGCAAGGTCACATATGGCTGGCTTGGTCGCTCTCCAACTAGCGGGCTGTGCACGAAGCTTTGGAATGCTTTGAAGGCAGGTCAAAGGGTGACCTTCATGGCAAACAAGTGGGTCCGGGCTATGGTCCATGGAGGACTCAACCACCTCGATGTCCTTGCGGCTGCAAACCTTCTTCGTGTATGGCATCTGGACCAAGGGTCAAGCTACATGGAATTCCATTGGTGGTACGCCTGTGGCGACGCGGAGAAAATGGATGTGTGACACAGGTTGGAATGAAGCAGGGCCGTGGCACTGGGCCCATGAATTTCATGTTGACCTCTGTAAGCATCTGCTGAGAGATGGCTGGCGGTTGTGGTGTTGGGACCAGGTTCTTCACACTTCCCGTAAGTGCGTGGTTTGCACCATACTCAAGCTAAAGACATCTAAAGACCTTTTGTCATTAGACTGGAACCTCATTCGTCAAGTTGCTGATACCAGTGCTGGTTGCAGAACTGTTTCAGTTGGGGCTAGCGTGTCTCCCGCATGGAGGCAAGAGACGTGTCCTTTTTGCAAGGGTACTCTTGGGTCATGGCAACACCTTGCATGGTACTGTAACGCAAGCCCAGTTGCTAATCTGAGGCCGCAAATGCCTGCTAAGGCTATCCCTTGGAAATCCTGAGATACTTAGGACAGGTACAACATGCATTGTGGGATGCGTTTCACAATGCTGATCCCGCTGGCGCTGATGCACATGATGAAGCTGACAAAGCGGCGGCAGCGAGCGAAGACCAGCGGCTCCGGCTGCCGGTGGTGCGTTGGATTGGCGGCGTTATCACTGCATCAAATGATGATGATCAACCAGGTCGTGACTGAGATGCTTATAGGCCGAGCACCACCAAAAGATAGACATTTTCTCCAGGCCTGAAAAACCAACAATATATATAATATAATATATGATGAACAATCAAAATATATCTATATAATTCTAAATAATGGTGAAAAAAACACACATCCCCAGTCAGAAGCCAACTCATCCCATCTGCAAAATCGCCAAGCTGCATCGGCACTTCATCATCCAACTCGACCAGAGTCATGGCATCTTCGAAGCTCAGCTCCTCGACTCTCAGCTAGGTCAGGTCACCCATAGCTGGGTTCATTTATGGATGCCGCCCGCAGTTAATATACCATCATAAATAAAAAGCGTGAACATATAGCTGTTATATATATGATGTTATCATACTGCCATTCGGGCCATTCGGGCCATTCGGGCCATTCGGGGATGATTACCCCTTACTATCGAATAATTCATCCATATAAATATATATATATATATATAATGTATAATTATATACATAATGATATATATATATATATATTATATATATATATATTCTTACATGTGTAATTATATGTATATATATATATCCCCACATAATTACATCTCTTGGCTATGACAAATGACCTGGAAAATGTCACCAAGGGGTTGGAGGTGATTGGTTCAAACTGATAGTTGAGGGATGGTACGGTAAATCCCTATGACTGTTGTGGTAAAATACATAACAGTCCCAACTACTACTGGTTAAATATGGTTAAAATCCATTTAAATCCATAATAACCACTTATAATGACTAAAACCGTTATTGTGGCTTAATTGACTTCATTGATGAAATTCGGCTCCAAATGCAATTATTGCTTAACATTTCTTCGTGAACATAACTTTCCACACTGAATAGAAGCGACCCTTTTGGTTTGCGCTTCTCTACGCGCTGACAAATTAAGCCTGTGGCTGTTGTTTGTAAAAGTCAAAGAAATGTTTTGAAAACCATGAGCAAGCCATTTGGTTTTCATGACAAGTTGATACAAATTGGGGGTTGTGTTTGCCGCCCCTTTGATGGACCATGGTGTCTCAATCATAGACCAGCATCAGCAAAATGACACTTTAATGGGAAGAATAACTAATTGGCCATCTGATTTCTGGTATTTGGTTGCGACATGTTGGGACCGTTGTTGAAAACTGGGATCATTCCTAAAGGATGCAAACAGCTAAGTGGCTAGTACATCGACAGCATGATCTTTCGGGTCAAGCCACCGCCGCATTCCGGTATGCCAGTACATCATTCAATAATAGATCCACAAAGGAAAAACAACGTTTACCGGTGCAACTGTTATTCCGACTGCTATCTCTTATGTAGCTGATGCTACTATCTTTTCGAATTGAAATTGGTGACTTCTATCCCTTCTTTGTCTTGGTGAATTGTTATCTGCATAGATCACCATTGCAGGCGCAGCTCCAGGTTGCGCAGCAAGCGTTCACAGGCGGTCATAGGTGCACGTGCAGCCTGGCCAAGGGATTTTGTCATTGGAATGTCGCCAGCGGATGCGAACAAAATGTGATAATATATATATGTGTGTATTTCACCAGAGAATCTGGAAAACTTGCGATGAAATAGAGTTGGGATGTAAGCATCGACTGTTTAGAGCGTTGGGCTAGATTAGTTGAAAAGACAATTCACATGTGATTTACGTGCAGTTCTTAGTTGCCAGCGGGTGTTGGTCAACAAAGTGTCTGTTGTGGTTTCCATTCACTGGATTGCTTGAAACGAAATGTTTGCAAGAAACCCACTATTCTTTACGATCAAACATGATTCGTGTATAGCTTCTAGGAGCGGGAAATTTCAAGACATGCTGCTGGTGGTTTTAGGCAGCAAAAGTGGGGGTTGGTAGCAGAAAGAAGTGCAAGAAAATTAACCATGAACATCTGCAATTGGCTACAAAAACCAATGGACCACCTGACAACCCATTCGCTTGAATCAATCTCTAAATTTCTCTCACAAACCCTCCAGAAAGATTGTTGGAAAGTGTACCCTTCGGTGTCATCAAACGTGGCAATTGAAACCCCCATCTATAAATGGATTTCCCATGAAAACCTTCATTTCGCTCGGGAATTCCCAACTAGCCATGCCTTATGACACCGGGTACCCAAAGCAGCGGTCCCCAGCCTGTGGCAGACACGCCTGACCACTTCCAGAAAGGACCTCGGCGCTGAAGTAAGGCCAGTTACGGGACTGATTCCCTGCAATCTACCCATTCAAATCCAGTGACGTCACGACCTGAGGTCATGATCAAATGCATCCAGAATTATGGATGTTCATCCGCCAAAAGTCTTGGGCCCGGGGGTTTTAACCCATACCCATAGTGGACGATGAACATATTGCGGATCTTAACCAGGGATAATAACGATTCATGTTGGATTCATTCAAAAAATGGGATGGGGATTGAAGCAAGTGGAACACAGCAGGTTTCAATATGTTTCAATCATAAATGGTACAAGTAGTAACAGAGTCCCGACGACCCTCAACAGGTTGTTTTTGATATTAAACAGTTGCACCGCCTTGAAAATTCAAAGTACTGATTTCGTGCGTCATCCGTTCCAATCCCAAATCTTCCCTTGAACAGTTCAAACAATTCTTCAATTTTAAGTCCTTTTCCACGCAAACATCCGTTTCCCCTACATGTAGTCCCCCCCAAAGAAAGAAGTACCCACATCTTTTCCAAACAAAATCATCAAACGCTTCCTCACATCAAGTGGATTGATCACGGCTATATACTTGATAATCACCATAAACCACCATAATTATCGATAAATCACCATAAATTAGCTATAAATGATCAATACGTCCCCATTAAAGTATAGCCATTTCTCCATTTCGTTCTCACCGTCCCACCATGTGTTTACCGTCTTGCCGCGGTACGCTCAGCAGCTGCGCCACCTGCAAGGCTTTGCGCAGGTCGCAGCGGCACGCATTGGCCACGGTGTGGCACAGCTGCAGTGGAAGTTCCAACTGCTCCCGCCTGGATCAAAAAGGTGGATCCGCGGCGGATCCGAACATCAATTGTCCTTTTTTTGGGGGTTGGAGATGTTTGATTGGGGTTTAAAATGTGTATATATATATATACACTAAAATATGGTATTTTAAGGGATGATGATGATGATGATGTTGCTGCTGCTGCTGATGATGATGATGATGATAATGACGACGATGACAATAACGATGTTGATGTTGATGATGCTGATGATGATGAGAATGCCGCTGACGATGAAAATGAGGATGGCGATGATGATGATGATGATGTTGTTGATGATGGTAATGGCGATGGTGATGGTGATGGTGATGATGATGATGAGGAGGAGGAGGTGGAGGAGGATGACGATGGCGATGGCGATGACGATGACGATGACGATGACGATGATGACACCCCAACTGTTGATGTGAAAGCAATAGATGAAAAGTGACTAACTCCGTTTGTGGCTTCACATGGCTTCACCTTGTTTCACAAAGGTCAAAATGGGTTTGTCTGAACATAGGGCACCCGCGATTCCAACGGGATAAATCTCCAATTCTCCCTCATGCATCCTCAAAAATAAACAGAAACTGAGGGTGCCATGAATCATTTTCAGATTTGTTCAGATACAATATCCAGTCTTATCATTTTGGGACCCCTTCACTTCAACTGGCCCTATGGACTGCAGTGCCGAGGAACTGGGAAATCTCGTGGATTTGTTTGGCCACGAAAGTTTCCTTCGAAGCGGCGCCCGCAGTTGATTCCAAGCCGCCAACTCTAGGCTGGTCATTTTTTAATATATATGCGCAAATAATCAAATAATGAATCTTGGTATAAACTCATCCTCTGGGATTTGAGATGGTTAATATATAAGCTAAGTTCGAGGATCTGAGGTCACAACCAGGTAATTGGCAAGGCAGTTTCCTCACAAGGACTATAGTGTCTATAAGATGTTTAAACCTCCGGGCCCCCAAGCTGTATTTCAACTCGCAATCACCACTTACACCACTTCCTAGGGCCTAGGGTGTCTCAAAATGCAAAGAATTCTAAGGACTGAATCATGGGATTTCTGACCAGTCACTCAGCCACTTGCTACCAGGAAACTGTGAGGCTGATACCTCACGACGCACGCAACAAATCGTGGCGTGGGGATACCCGCACGATGACAACTGCGATGACTGCCGGAGCATTTCGTTCCCAGAATGTATCCCAAGACTCCCAGGGTTTAAAAAACCCACAAGAACTGGCTGTTTTTCTTCGCCTTGCTGGTGATTCCAGCAGGAAAACTTCAAGAACTATCTGTGTCAATACCACCGTCTAACGACTGGGTTCTCAAGGATTCAAAATTATAAAATACGATCAGCACTGCTTCTTTAGGCCTCACAAGTCACACCCCAACCCGCCCATCGCAGTCAATGCAAGGTACGTATCTCCAAACACATCTTGTGGATTGCATCCTGCAGGCAGATTGCATGTTGCTCAATTCCTCCGCAACAACTGGACCTGTACTTTCTGGCCCTCGAAAAAGAGGAAGGTCTATGCTATGTGCCGATCTAATAGCAGCCCCTTGTTCGTTTCCTGCCCCATTTTGTCTTGAACTTTCATGCACGGAAAATTCATGGATCCCAACATGAATTTCCAAGGTACATCTCCAATCTACTTGACCCAAGAAACCTTTATTTCTGTGGCTTAAATGTGGGCTTGCCTGAAATTGCAATATCGCCATGCATACACATAATTATATCGAGCAATCATCATATGTTCCATAGAAACCCTTCCGCAAATTATCTTCAATACAACAGCAGACGAAACACCGGTCAAATCTCTTCAATCTATTCATGAATTGGGCGTTACAAGGGTTGCATTTCATCTATTCGATGGGCTATCGTTCTTTCATGTTCTTTCTATCTCTCCATCTATCCCTATGTCAGGATGCTTTAAACATGTTACCTTCTGGTAATTTAACATAGCTATTGAACATGTTAGTTTACCAGAGGGTAAACCCTCAAATTTCATGGTTAATCCGTCAATCCTCCATTTGTTCGTTGTAAAACCCGCCATTTTCCCATGGGAACCACAAAGACCTTGGCGCCGAAGATGCCCTCCGCGCTGGTGAAAATGATGGGACTCACAGAAGCCTAACCGCGTCCCGACAGTCCGACAACGCAGAGCAACAAGTTGGGGCGTGACACAATGGATGTGCATGAGGATAAATAAATAAATATATATATATATACACAGTATATATAAATGGGATAACCATCAACAAATGGGGCATCAATATACACACACACATATATATATATATATATTATAACCACCGATAAATGGGATAACCATCAATAGACTTCAATAAAGAGTGATTTAATGGAGCATCAATCAAACTCACGACCAATAAATGAATAAACATGGATAATATTAATGGAGTTTAAAGTTTTAACTATAGGGATTTTATGGGATTTTGATAAAAATCATACAGTGTATTGTTTTCCATGGGGATAAAACCATCCCAAACGTATCCCGGATAACGTCAATCAGTCAATTGGGATCATCATCCACACAAAATGGAAAAAAACATATCAGAAATGAGGAGCAACCTGGCTCTTACCCTCTGGTAAACTAGCAGCTTGCTATGGAAAATCACCATTTTGGGTAAATCAACTATAAATTGCCATTTTCAATAGCAAACTGTTAGCTAACTTGCCGGTTTTAAATCGTGATTAACCATTATTCACCAGTATCCACCATTATTAACCCAATAGTAACCCAATATGTTTGCTGGTTGGTGGTTTCAACCATCTTGAAAAATATTAGTCAGTTGGGGTTACTACTCCCAATATATGGAAAGTCACAAAAAAAAATCTTCCCAGCCAGTCATTTCTAAAAATTAGCTATATATGATCAATAATAGTAACCCCACATTATTAACCATGATTAACCACTATTAACCACTATTAACCATCATTATTCACATAAGATTAACCATTCTTAACCAGTATTAACCATTATTAACCACTATTAACCACTATTAACAACTATTAACCACCATTATGAACCCAATATCTTCGTCACCAGAGGGTTACTCACAGCCAGATCTCACAGCTTGGCCCGGCCTGGACAGCGAGTGCCAGGCATTCCTTCTGTGCTGTAGTGATTTGCTCAGAGATGTTGCAGACCAGCACCTGGCAGAAAACCAGTAAGCTAAGTATAACTATATTGAAAACACACCAAATAACTCTATATATAATTAATAATCAATAATAATTATATGAATAATAAAACAAAATATAATAACCACACATATATTATGTATATTGTAGGTCATTTTGATATTTATGGCTTTTCAATATCTATCTTTGAAAATCATATAGATCTATATCATTTTCAAAAAAGGAAACCAACATCATGACACAACCATGGGTTTCCAAAGCTATGTTAGTCATTGTTAGTCTACTTTTCGGGCCATTGGTGGCTCAACCCAGGAATCGTAAGTGGGTATAACTGGGGGAACCCTGCCCCAATTCACTGGGGGTTTTTGGGCTATTTATTGGGGCAGGGTTCGCCCACTTATAACCTGCTATGGGGATCATCCAAACGATGTGCATATCTACAGTCATCAAACGATGTGCCAAACGATGTGGCCAAATGGATGGCCGTTTTTGGATGACCTGCCTGCAACAGGGCCTCATCTGAGAGCTGGTTGCCATTCCTGACGGTCACTGCTCAGGAAATTCATATAGGGAATATCCCATCCTAATGGACGAGTTGTCACTAATTCATGGCAGTTCTATGGAACTCCATCTGTAGTATGAGTTTGGAACAATTTCCAGATCGGGCAAGTAGTTCCCAGGTGGAATCATAAGGACAATAGATCTTAAGTCCGTCACGGTCGCAGGATTGGAGATTAGGGGGTATTTAAAAGCATTATCCTGATTAAGGACGGGATTCCCCTATTGGATTATTGTAATCTATTATAATCCCAATATACAAATAAATACTGGGTAGTATAGTCCCCGAACTAATCAGCAAGCAACAGGGGTTTGAACGCTGCTCATATGTTGAATCGGAAAGGGCCTGTTAGCCCCGACATGCCCCGACCACTTTTCACAGAGGAAGCACACACATCACTGGAATGAAGAGAAGCACACACATCACTGGAATGAAGAAAGTGGCAACACATGGTAATAGTAATGTAAATACGACATAGTCTTTGCCATGCAACCTTCAGCGGGTCAGTCCGACCGGTCCTTTTTATGGGTTTTTTATGATCGCCCGTGATCGCCCCAACGGTCGCGCAAGGCCTTTGTTTCTTCGCCAAATTCTCAAAGAAACTGCGGCCCTGGGCATCGGCTAAGTCGTACCTTGGCTGAACGGATCAAATTCGGGATACCTGCAAATTGTAACCTATACAGATACCAATAAGCTAATAGGTTAGATGTAGTGCATGACATGTGATGTGACATGATATAACATGATATAACTAATGTCAGCTCCAGTTACCAGCCAGTTACTTTTGTTTTAGTCTGGCTGTTCTGGGAATTGCCTCAACACTAAAGGTGGGCTGGGAATATCTAAAGCATCTAAAACTGGAAAAATAACAAAAATGTGGGCTATGTATTGAAAATATTCGAATCACATCAGTATCACAGTATCACCATACCAAAATTGGAAATTACCAATAACCCTGTTGGGAAACGACAGCTCTGAGATGGAGACTCCATAAACTGGCCATGCCTCACCGAAGCTGGACGTGGTCGGGTGAAATCCGTTTCAGCCCATGCCATGGTAGGAACATGCAGGAACTATTGTAATTACCCTCTGGTTATTTAACATAGCTTTAGAAAATCACAATTTTTAAAAGGTAAACCATCTATAAATAGGTCGTTTTCCATGGCTATGTTAAATAGCCAGAGGGTAATTGAGCCAATATAGAAACACCAGGGAAATCACCGTGTGGTCAACTGCTAATCTCTTGCATCACGCGCCAGGAATTTCCACATGTACCATGGAGATGAACGCCAATTTCTTTTGCTGCCTGGTTTATGATCAACCCAAAGTATAAACACATGGAATCCAGAATGATTCGCAGCACATGCGTAAATGAAGAACAAAACAAGACCTCATTTAAGAATACATCTGCTAGACACACATCATTTCATTTCACGAATCTACCGATGACACATGCGCAGCTTCCCAACTTTAGAATCCCATTAAAGCCTATTAAATCCCATTGTAAGTTAATTTGGCCCCTATTCTATGGCCATCAAAAAATTGGTAAACACAATTCGAAAATCTATCCTCATGGTATTATGATCCAGCTTATCTTTGCTGTCCTATATGCCAACATCTATATCACAATGTGTTTGGTCTGAATATAATGTCTTATCCGTCATTGGAAAACATGATAATATTCCTTACAACTGAATATTATTTATGTACATTCACCATAAAAAGTCACAGGTTTACTTGTGACTTTTGCACCGTTTTGGAATGAGAACAAACGCCACTGGGCACATGGACCACTTTCGCACGAGGTAACGAACCTGGGTGGGCAAAATAGTCATGAAAAATAGAAGGTGGTTTGCTGGTTTCAATCCATCTGCAGAACATTGAGTTTTGATGATTTTGGTAGATTCGAAAGTTGGAATAGGTATTAAATGTTGCATGGAATAGGGTTAAAACAGGATTAAATAAATGTTAAGCAAAACTTGGAGACCATCCAAAACCCCCCAGAAGTCGTAAATTTGACGCTGTCCAAACCCATAGCAGGGAAGGCAAATTCGAGATTTTCGGTGGAAGTTCGAACATGCTTGTCTTTCGCCAATTCCTATTTGGCTGTGTCTGCAAACGGTGGATTTAAATGATGCTACCCTATCCTCCTTCCCATTCCCTGGGGGGGGTTGGGGGGCCCCATTTTGTAGTGAACCAACCCCTGTCTCTACAAAATGGTTCTGGTACACAGTCTCCATCCTACAAGATGGTCTGTCTATAACCCATGGCTCTACAAAATGGTAGTGCCTGTCACCTGTTTTGATC
>Ga0126342_10012733_pt1 | contig 14964 bp, 15 predicted proteins | sample Cyp1metagenome_FD_92528 | JGI IMG/M metagenome (GOLD analysis project Ga0126342, IMG submission 92528) | Coral microbial communities from Lord Howe Island, Old Settlement Bay, Australia - Cyphastrea 1 metagenome | ecosystem: Host-associated > Invertebrates > Cnidaria > Coral ...
ACATACACATACATACACATACATACACATACATACACATACACATACATACACATACATACACATACATACACATACATACACATACATACACATACATACACAAACATACACAAACATACACACACATACACAAACATACACACACATACACACACATACACATACATGCACATACATACACATACATACATACACATACATACATAGATACATACATACAGACATACATACATACCTACGTACCTACCTACCTACCATACATACATACATACATCACATTACATTTACATTTACATTTACATTTACATTTACATTGCATTACATACATTACATTACATACATCACATACATTACAAGCACATTACAAACACATTACATACACATTACATTACATTACATTACATACACATTACATACACATTGCATACACATTACATACACATTACATACACATTACATGCACATTACACACACATTACATACACATTACATACGCTTTACATACGCTTTACATACACTTTACATACACTTTACATACACTTTACATACATTCCATACATTACATTACATTACATTAATCACATTACATTACATTACATTATATTACATTACATACACATTACATACACATTACATACACATTACACACACACTACATTACATTACATTACGTTACATTACATTACATTACATTACATTACATACACATTACATACACATTACATACACATTACATTACATTACATTACATACACATTACATACACATTGCATACACAGTACATACACATTACATACACATTACATACACATTACACACACACATTACATACACATTACATAGACATGACACACACACACACTTTACATACACTTTACATACACTCTACATACACTTCATATACACTTTGCATACACTTTACATACATTACATACATTACATACATTTTGCATACATTACATACATTACATACAGTACATACATTACATACGTCACATGCATTACATACATTACATACATACATACACTACATACATTACATACATTACATACATTACATACATTACATACATACATACATACATACAGACATACATACATACATACACATACATACACAAACATACATACACAGACATACACACACAGACATACACACACACACATACATACATACATACATACACACACATACATACATACATACATACATACATTACATACATACATTACATACAAACATACATACATACATTGCATTACATTACATTACATTACAATACATTACATTACAATACATTACATTACATTACGATACATTACATTACATACATTACATTACATGCGTACATTACATACATTACATTACATACATACATTACATACATACATACATTAAATTACATACATACATACATACATACATGCATACACACATACATACACATACATACACATACATACACATACATACACAGACATACATACACAGACATACATACACAGACATACATACACAGACATACATACACAGACATACATACACAGACATACAGACACAGACATACACACACAGACATACACACACACATACATACATACATACATTACATTACCTTACCTTACCTTACATTACATTACATACACATTACATACACATTACATACACATCACATCACATGACATTACATTACATTACATTGCATTGCATTACATACATACATACACACATGCATTACATTACATTTCATTACATTACATTGCATTGCATTACATTACATTACAGTACACAACATTACACAGCATTACACAACATTACACAACATTACAGAACATTACGTAACATTACAAAACATTACATAACATTACATAACATTACACAAAATTACACAACATTACGCAACATTACAGAACATTACAGAACATGACAAAACATTACATAACATTACATAACATAACATTACATACATACACATATATTTTGTGGCTCATGCCCCCCGTCCGGCAACCTTTCTTGCTAATTTCCGCCGTTCTCGTGGGTACATCCATTACGGCTGTTGATCCTTTGCTTTCCCACCCTTCACCAAGTTGTTTACCAATTTAAACCCAACTCTTTGTTGGCTTGGCTCCCCACCTAGTGTGTCAGTGATTGCTGAACCAATTGGCGTCTGCAACATCCACAGTTTGAGCAACCAATTTCTGCCGGGCTCACAGGTTCGACGTATTGCAGGACTGTACTGAGAAGCTCTGATCGGTTGGCACCTTTCGCACCGTGCAGATCTCATCATGCAGTAACCTCTCTGATTATACGTGCAACGATGTAAAACAATGTAAACTTATTGTCAGTATCACTCAGTATGATGACTGCTGCATAATCAACCTCATCATCAATGTCATGATCGTCATCATCATGATCATGGTCATCCTCTTTATCATCATCACCACCATGGTCATAGTCACGTCATCTTCATCGTCACCGTCATTGTCATCGTCTGCATCATGACTATCATTCTGATACGCAACAGCGGTGACTCTCGAACAAGGCACTGGGATCTCGCAGCAATGTCCTTGCCACGTGTCCGGCCTCAGTGGGAAAATGAAACGGGAGGAATTGGAGGAAGACAATTTTGAGCCAACCCCAAAATGGGGGTCATCCCCCCATTCTGTTGGTATAGGTATCGGTCCGTCCCCATGTTTAACGATACTCCTTTGGGCGGTGACAACGAAAAAAACATAAATCCAAGTGCTTAGCACCTCCAAGATATGGAAAAAAATCACGGCGATGACCCATCTCTTTTGCCCAAACACCATCCGTCAGAATCCCAACTGTCCTGCTTGAGCTAAATCGTTTTTCTCGGTGAATAACCCATAGTATCGTCATTCTGGTTGCCCATATATTCATATTTATTCTTTTAGAATTATAGACATATGTCTATACATATATATATATACATATTAAATATTATATATATATATATATTATATATATTATAAATATATATATATATATTATATATATATTAAATATTATATATATATTTACACAGATCATGTATGTAAATATCTATATCCCCATGTATCTATAGATCTACATCCAGGTCGCCTCCCCCAGGCCACGGCGCTGCGCCCAGCAAACTCTGCGCCGCCGCATCCACCTGCAGCGTCACGGCCTGACAGGAGCTGCAGCCTGCGCAAGCGCAAGGCGATTGTCATGATAACGAACCTCTGGTAAATTGCCATTTATAGCTATTGAAAATGGTGATTTATAGTTGAATTACCCGTAAAAAATGGTGATAAAATGGTGATGACATTGAATTACCCATGATAAAATAGTTGATAAAAATGATAAAATAGTCATTTACATGATAAAATGGCAATAGTTAATGATTCACCCTCTGGTAATTTGTTACATAGCTATTGATAATGAACTATAAATGGGGTATTTTCAATAGCTATGTGACAAATTACCAGAGGGTATAGCATCATATATCCATATTTATAGTTGAATTACCAATAAAAAATGGTGATTTTCAATAGTTATGTAAACGCTTACCGGAGGGTAACCATTATCGGGGTATGGTGGGGATATATTGGGAATGATGATGAGGATAATGATGATCATGGTATGTTGGTTTGAAAAAGTTCGATTTGGAAACAGTACATTTCTTGAAAATAGGCCCACATGCCCCACCTCACGTCATAGGGTGGAGGCATTCCTGTTGCCAATATCCCTGCATGTGCATCTAAACAATAGTGAAATCATGTTAGTGGAGCAATAGGCAATAGGATCCACCATCCCCAAATTTATACCAATGGGAAAAAACCAACAACATATGGGTGCTTATTATCGCTTTGCCAACAGTAAATACTATACTATACTAACATATACTAGACAGTACATGTATGAAATATGGGGATGGGTCAACATCTATCATTTTCCCATAATTGGGGGAATAGACTTCCACAAGCCAGCTATTTTAAGGTAGCCATATATATATATATATACATATACATGTATACATATATATATATATATATCCATAATTTTTTCCTCCTTGGGCTGAAGCAAGTCCAGCTTCCCAGCTTCCCGGCCTCGTTCTGGCTTCAGCTTCCTCTGTCTCTCAACCTATCGATGTTCCAAGATTGTTTCAAACAGGTATAGAAATACGTGCAGGATATACCCGCAAATGATTTGATATCTGCCGCAGATGATTGATTTTGTAGAAATACCATGAATGAAGCAACATCCAAGACCGAAGTTCCTATGAAGGGATGTCATATTTAAAAGTCAGGCTGATAAGTCTGAACTTAATGATGCGCCCCACCGGATAGATACTTGAGCAGTGCTTGCCCCAGGGATTGATCGCCGATTGCCAGGTGAGAATGGGGCCAAACCTGGACCACCCAAAAATGGATGACTGCTACGGAAAAAACCGGTGATGTCTTTCAGTATTGACCCACTGTGAAAGGGCTGTGATGCTGTTTCTGCTGTTTGTGGGAACAGGGCCTGCTAAAATAGGGACAAAATGCGATGATTGCAGCCCTGACTAAAATGGTGATTGAAGTCATTTGGGTTGATGATTTTTGATATCTAAACTGATACCCTCTGGTAATTTAACAGTTTGCTATTGAAAATTGCCATTTATAGTGGATTTTCCCATTGAAAATGGTGATTTCCCATAGTTATGTTAGTTTACCAGAGGGTATATACCGTAATGACCGTAATGACCTCAAGTGTCTTTAAGTCAGGTTTCACTGCTATTTTTTAATTACCGCCATCTTCCATGATATTGACACATAGCATTACAACAATTCAGTCGTGTCTTTTAAACATCATCCCAATGGATGTTTCCTGAAAAAATTGGGAAACATCCCCAAATCATCATAAATCATCTATTTCATGGTCGGATTTTCCACTATAAACCAGCCATTGGAAAATCAGTTCAAGGGGGTTTCTCACTAACCATCCCGCTGGGGTAACCTTGGAATCCTTGGAACCCCCATTGGTGCAGCGACCAGGTCGGCACCGTCGGCACCTCTGCGCGCAAACTTTGAATCTTCACGGCCAGGTTATCCAAGACCTGGCACGTCGCGTTGTTCCGCGGCGGGAGAATGGCCCCAGCGGAATGGCCCTGCTATGATTCTCTGGGTCAATGTATCATGGATGTATCATGGAGCTGGAGATATCACGTTGATATCACGTTGATATTTTGGGCATGATCAAAATACAAGTGATGCAACTGGACAATGGTGATGGGTATGAGAATGAGTAAGGTTGTTACAACGGGGGCATGTCACCTACAATTAGCCAACAATCATGAGGTGGGCTCTGGAACTGAAATTGGAACCATGGGCATCTACCGGGGCTTTAATGGCAACCATGGAGACATATTTTCGAGATTTCCTGGCGGATCATCATAGTTTCTACCACTGCACCTGTTTCCCATGTTCACTTTCTCTCTGAAGCTCCTTCGTGGACTGGCAGTGGCAAAACCGGCATGGGAAAACCAAGAGCTTCGGTAATCAAAAAACAAGTGCAAACCCTGGATGTTTCGTTGGTTTTTTGAGTTTTCCTATGTCCAGGCAGTCAGGCAGTCGCAAACCAAGGAGTCTCCTCCAGTTCTTTCTGCAAAGCTAGGCGCCTTGCCCGATCCGCCTGCACAATAAAATAATAAGTAACAGAAGGAGTATGCATCAAAGATGTAAAGGTGACCTCATTGAAATCATCTTCCAAACATATTTTCCTCTGATGAGACTTCTTGCCATGTTCACCTCCATGTCTGGATCTACAGACCCGCAGCAGCTTTTTGGGCCTCAAAGTTGTAACTTTGTGCTTCATACTGAGCCGTCAAAGGAGCAGACGGTGAAGACCTCGTGGTGCAGGATAGTCATGGATAACTAACACTAACACATGAACCATACTAAGGTCTTGGGAATGATCTGATTGGACATGATTTGATCAACAAATCTTCTTCGTTGCAACGTTTGAACACATTTGTGTCGGATTCCAATGATTCCAGCCTGCTATGCTCCTCCATCACGCCACTAGGGAAGAAGTGAGATGCAATTAAACAAATGAGCAGTTGCCGTGTCCAACTCTTCTTTGCTGCAGATTCGTGTTTCGTATGTTTGCTTTGGTTCGCTGCTTCAGGACCGGACTTACAGAACTTGTGGTCGTAGGCTGGAGCAAGAAAGGCGACGAGAGTGCCAAAACCGATTTCTGATCATCAGGCCATTGCGCTTTTGGAACTGAACGTCGCCTCTTTGTGCAATCGTCACCAATCATCATCAATAATTTTTACAAATAAGGGTTTCCTAAAATGGTTGCATCTCCAAATCAGTCAATTTTACTGTTGAAACCTATGGTTTTGGGGGTGCCCATCATTTTAGGAAACTGCCATTCCTTTTTTTTTGCCAGAGCACTCAAGTTGGATCAACCATGGAAGAGGCCGGCAATTTCCTTTTTCCTCTAGCCCTGCAAGCATCTGTGGCACCCCTCGCAATTGCTCGCTGGGTGGAGGTGAGCCGCTGGAGCTCAACTGTCTACATGTACAAAGTTGATCCTTTGTGGCGGGCAAAAGGTGAGACAAATCATAGTGAAAGTAAGTTAACTAAGGCTAAACACATAGGTTTTGCCAAATTTCTCTCATCCATATCCTGGGGGTTAACCACAATGTGAAGTGATGTGCCACCTAGCCGAGATGGGTCAAATTCAACCTGGGGACCATATTCGGCGATTTCCCCATTTGATGTTGCTGACCATCCTGACTTTGTTGATGCTTAGCGTTTGAACCGTTTAGGGCCCCCAAAATGAGTAAACCTTTGGGCATCCGTATAAATTCTGCCTTTCGTTTGTTGCTCATCTCACCATTTGTGGTTTGTAGCAACACCAGGTTTGGTTGAGATGAAATGGCAAATTTTAAAAAATAACTTCAAATAACCTAAACCTAGCCCCAAGTGGGTTAAAAAAAAGATTTGGGGTTATCATTTTCGGCCTAACTACATCTAGAAATAACAACCGATGGGTTTTCAAAAGGATCGTTTGGACGCCACGCCGGATCGGCCTCAGCACGACATCTCCCCAAAGGGCCGCCTTGGTCCAAAGCAGCCACTGATGTCTGCCCGGGGCCTTAGTCGCGGCGAGTTTCTGAGTTCACCAACGTTACACCTGGGTCAAGGTGGCGGCGCCGTAGTTTAGGCTTCATTTTGGGGACCTTTTTCACGCGCAGTAAACATTCTAGTCCAGGACCCCTTTGAATTGAAATCTTTACCTTGCCTACATTGCTCCACCAAGCAACAATTTTGGGAGGTTCAGGTGCCTTTTGGCCATGTCATGGGCACAATATTTGGAGCTAAACTTCGCCAAGATACGAAGCAACACGAGTCGAACTTTATGAGATGTTTCCCCATGGCACAGCGGGGATCCCAATGATTCCCAGGGGTGAGATGGTGCCTTTATTCTAGTGTCGCCAAAAGGCTGGTGAACATCCATATCACTGGTGTGAAACGGAGGATCTACAGAACCAGTAGTTTTACGAGCAACATATCGGGCTTCCGGTAAATATTCACATATATTCACTTAAGCCTCTTGGAAACAGCCAACTTTTTCTTGATCCTTCCCAGTTGGATGTGCATTCCACTAAGCGGGCAGTAGGCATATGGCAATCCAGGTATACATGGGATATACCCAAAGACATCTGGGTCATCAGCCACGTGGTTTTGCCTGATAGGGCACCCCCAAAATCCCGGTTTCTCATCATTCTACTATTGGATGGCCATAAGAATTACTGCGAGTATCCTGAATTGGGGTATCCCTCATTTACCATCCCATGATGCATCATTCTCCAACGGCTGAAGCTCCCAGCAGAGGCAAAAAGGCGAGGGTTGGCGTCTTCAGCGCTTTGCCCTGACGATGTTGAAAGAAGGGGGATTTACGCAGCTGCAAATGGGGGGTACTCATCATCAGATCATGACAATAACATAGGCATAATCATACATCATAAGAAAAGTTGAACGAACATTATGTTCATATCACTATAAGATACTATGAGACATCGATGACATTGACATTCTGCCATGCAAATATACCACGTCTGCTTCAATGCTCCATGCTCAAGCGGTATGACGCGCTGTGCGACTTCAGCATATGTTCATGCTGGGGAATATGTATGATAGTTAACATGTGGTATGGTACGAATGCAATAGTGACCAGTGACATGAGGCAACGACATAGCCATATCTACATACGAAGCAAACCATCTAGGTCACGCATGTACTTCTCTTCGCTGTACGTATTTGTTTTCGTTCTTAATCCTGTATCTGCCTGTCCCTATTAGTTATACGGGGATGAATGCATTGTGCAGGTCTTTGACCCAAGGGCGGTTTACCCGTTTACCCGGCTATACATTGTGAATAACCTTTCCCTTCTTCCTGGGCAACCATATGTATATTGCAACGCTCATCAGAATCAAACTAGAACATTGTATGACCTTGCCCCGCAATTTTGTAAGTTCATATCCCCAAATGTCTGTAGGAAGTTCATCGTATCTTCTTGTAAGTTCATATCCCCATTAAATTGTAATGACTCGGGGTATATCCAATCTCTTGGACACAATTCGGTATATCATGTTGTTGGGTATCTGTCACATGAATTCCCATTGTATCCCTATTCTCGTATGTTGCAATAACTACCCATTGTCGCCGCTAAAATTCCAAATTTTAAACCATACAGTTGGTCAACAAATCATACCCCATTACAATCTCATGGAACATATGAAACCACCAAAAAACACTCAACCTCCCATGAATCCCCCCATAATTTTCCCATGTTCCAAAGACTTTTAAGGCCGCCGTCCTCTTCTTCGGCTGAGGTTCCTCTGGAACGGCCGCTGCTTGCTGCAGCAGCGCCTGGCAGTTATCCATTAGATGAATTTATATGGATAACTATCCATGGATAACTGATAATTATAATGGATAATATATGATGGATAACTGATGGTTAACTGATATGATGGATAACTGGTTTATATGAATTATATGATAATGGATAACTGATGGTTAACCATCCATGTTATGATAGTTAACCATCCATGATAGAAAAAACCATCCATTTAGATCTGATAGATAAACCATGGGTCTAAATTTTGAGTCTAAATGGTTGAATCCATGGTATTCTGTAAATGTTACTGTATCTCAACAATCTCAAAACCATCTGGAAATATTCATGAAACAGTCCATTTTTTTATCAATCTCAAAAAGGCTTTTATCTACAAACATATGTTTACCCCATGTTTCTGTTTCTTTTTTTTTTAAAGTGGTTTGGGGATATATCGGATATACCAAACACATTTCCGATCTGTGCCCTGGAAGCCCGAAACGTCATTGCCTGCATGAGCTTCGGATACTTCATGATCTGTGGACCTGAGATCGTTCCAATGGGATCAGCAGTGGCCACTGGTCACCAGGTCGTCCCATGAATCAAACCACTCAGGGTGCGAACTGTTGGCCACCTCAGCCAAAGCTTTCTTGTTCCTGGCTGGAAACATCTAAACATGACTGGGTCTTCTAGATTTTTTTTGGGCCTCCAAGGTGGGGAATGAGATACCTTTACACACATCCGATGGTACAAAAAATCCTGGTTTTCAACAACTTTTCACCAAAACAACCGATTGATGGTTTTCTTAGTGACTGGCGCAAGGACACACAGAAGCAAGTTCTTACAAACACAGCAAACCCATCAACCATGCCGGTTGCTCGTCGTAAGCCTGAGCACGTCTGATGGAGCACTGGCTGCAAACCAGAAGAAATCAGAATGATAATCTGAACATGCGAACTGTATCCGCGACAAAAATGTTGAACATCACTTGAGATCACATCCCAAACATTGGGAAGGCATCATATCCAGCTGCCAAGAGACTGCTCCAAAATTCGATCTCCCAGCTGGTTCAGCCCAAAATCTTCGCAAATGGTCAGCACCTGCAGATGGTAACGCTTGAATGACCTTGAAACTTTGAAAAAGCTTTGATGCTTTGCTGCGTTTAAAGGACTGGTGCTCGGAAACATGTTTGCAGGTATCGAAGCCCCAGGATGGTCATTTAAGACACATATCAGAAACATTGTAATGACCAATGAGATGACTGGCCCTCAGGTAAACGTTCAGAAGCGTTTGCGGCCTCGACCACATTCCCGGTGCTCAAATCCTTCGCAAGCCTCAGCCGGTACCAGTATACCAGTTGAGGTTCTGCCAGTGCATCACCCCAGAAAAACCATGTTGAACTTCTGTTGAACATCAGCTCATCATCCCGAGGTGCACCGGCCCTTGGGCGCCCTGGGCGCCCTTGCCAGTGCATGGCGCGTTCCGTGAGGCCGGGCCTTGGGTCAGTGGATTAATGGATGGGAAAAACGGGGTGATCTATGGATAATAATGGATAATTAAGTATGAATAATCTATGGATAATCCATGATCTATCAAGTGATGATTTGTGGATAATTATGGATATATAGTTATCCAGAGCACTGCAATCAATTGACAGTTGATGGGACATTGATGGCTTATTGATGGCTAATTAAAGTGGGATGATGGGGATGATTGGGATGCAAGCCCATGGCATTCTCATCAACAAGAACTTTTTGGGATGTATTTGGTACATCACCAGCCTGAAGAAATGCTCGGCACCAAGTGACATGCTGAACATTAACCAAAATAGAACCTTGAAAGACATCTTGAATATGACTTGCAGGCACAGACCCTTCAGTACGAAGCATCTAGGTTTGTCTGAAAATCGAGTACCCCTAGTTCAGTAGTGTATCATCGTACATCAGTATCATCGTACATCATCATGTTCCCCATGTTGCTGACCAAAAAAATCGATACACCGGTACGCTATACCACGCTTTTGACAAAGCCATCTGAGGGCCAGCAAGCGAAAGGCTTGCGCTAGCCGAAGCACATCCTTGTTGATCTCCTGGCACCACCGTGCTATGCTACCCTTCCGGATCCTGCTCCTGCTGTTGTGCACTTCTGTAGTTTGATTGTTTCACTTGAAGTGGTAGATAGTGGCATTCTTATGATTTATGGGCACTAACTACCAGTTACAGCTTCTAATAGGCTTACAATCACCTCACTTTTTTTTTTCAGGGGTACTGACCTCATCAAACTGACAACTTACTCGGTCCTGTGTCCGAGGATTGTAGTCTTTCCACCTCAGTTTGGGTTCGGAAGCTGGTGACCCCAGATGTGCTGGGAATATCAAACTTGTTAGATAACCATTTGTTGGAAGCATATGACTTGTTGTAGAACACCAGGTGCTGGAAAACTGCTATGAACCATGCCAACCCCGGATCAAAAACAACATCATATACATGATAACTTCCAGTACGAATGGTGTCCCCCTATATTAATAACTGAGGGTTTACAAATCCCCGGTTGACATCATGGTGCCGAGCCCCCTGGGCGTCGGCGACACAGAGGCATCGGTCTGATACATGTAGTCCAGCATAAACTTCACTGCCTGACGAAATCCGTGTTGTTTCAACATTGGTCAACTTCTTGTGTAAAATACTTGCAGCTTGTAAAATTGCTGTGGAATTCAAAGAGTGAACACGTGCAAAAGCCTCATTTTACCACAAACCTTAAAGGGCATCTGAACTCACAGCAGTGTCATCCCAACCTCTGGATTTGAGATCTCGGCCAATCTGATCTCTTGCCTTATGTCGAACCATGCGACAGAGGCCCTCACCCCGCTCCACGGTCTTTCTATGATATCATTAGCTGGTGTCTATGGTGTGTAAAGGAGTTTATCCCCTCCAAAGATGGTATAGACATCATGAAGCCGGCCATTAAGGTCCCTTAAGCAACCATAGTTGATTTTTAAGTTCCACTAGCATCTTGTTGGCTATAAATAAATAAATGAATAAATAAATTACATACATACATACATACATCCATCCATCCATCCATCCATACCATACCATACCATACCATACCATACCATACAACACATACATACATACATACATACATACATACATACATACATACATACACACATACATACACATACACATACACATACACATACACATATACATATACATATACATATACATACACATACACATACATACATACTTACTTACATACGTGCATACATACATACATACATACATACATACATACTTACTTACATACATACGTGCATACATACTTACATACATACACAGATATTTTCCATGATAAACCCCATATTCCCATTGCACCAACTTTGAGTTGGTGAACATCCTAATTAATAACAGCTATCGGCCCACTAAAACCCATATTAACCCATATCCCCACTAGACCATCTACCTATCAAGACCCCAAAGATGGTGTAGATGCAAAACACAATAATCATTAGGTACCCCACTGTGGATTTAAATCTAATCACATACCATTTTCATAACGGGTCTTGATCCATGTTCATTATATCCCTTTGTTTCCCCAGTATAACCCCATTGTTTTTGCTCAAATCCCCATCCATGGGGTTGTGACGGTTGACGTCCTGGGCGTTTCGAATCTCGCCCAGGCACCGTCCGTCGACGGCCTCCTTTGCCACGGTGGCCAGGCCGCTTTTGAAGACCTGGAAGTGTTCTCACCCGTGTTGAAGCCCAAGGATACCAACAAATACCAGTCATAAAGAAGGATTGAACCACCAAAGGGGATAAACATGGATGGATAGATAGATAGATAGATAGATAGACAGCTAGACAGATGAAAGAGAGAGAGAGAGACAGAGACAGAGAGAGAGAGATAGATAGATAGATAGATAGATAGACAGGTAGACAGCTAGACAAATAGACAGATGAAAGAGAGAGAGAGAGAGAGACAGAGAGAGAGAGAGAGATAGATAGATAGGTAGGTAGGTAGATAGATAGATAGACAGGTAGACAGCTAGACAAATAGACAGATGAAAGAGAGAGAGAGAGAGACAGAGAGAGAGAGAGATAGATAGATAGATAGATAGATAGAGATAGATAGATAGAGATAGATAGATAGAGATAGATAGAAAGATAGATAGAAAGAAAGATAGATAGATAGATAGATAGACAGATAGATAAAGCCAATAAGCGCATGCTGATTCATTCGGTATGACTCATGGCAACCAGAAAAACCAGGGTTTCTAGCAACAAAGCTGGATATTTGATGTGAGTGATATTGGGCAAACCTTGATGTTGATCCATCCCCCAAAGCCCAGAGCAACTGAAAAACAATCCGGGATAAATCATGCGAATTCATCATAAATAAGGTTGTTTGGAGATGGCTCCTGAGACCAGCCATGAATTGCAACGACATTGCAGGTTGAAAAAATGTGCAGATTACATAACACCCCATTGCTGTATCCCTTTTATTTCCCAAACAATATTGGATAATCTAACCCTCTGTAATCCGCACAGCCATCAACCCGCACTCTGGCATCAGTTACCTCACTCTCCGCTGCCAACACTATTCGGTGGGCGTAGAAGGTGCGGTCGGCGCAGACCTGACCGAGATTCTGTGATAATAGAACAATATGGGATATACTGATGGGATATCCCGTATTGATGGGATATAATGGTGATATGGGATATAAATGGATATTGATATGGTGATATTCTGATTTCATGGGATACTGATGGGATATATAATGGTGATATGATGGACTTTGGTCACTGTTCAAGATGGTTGGTCCTAAATCCAACATAGGTCTGGTCTGGTTCAAAACAACCCTTGGTACCCGCTGGTGACCGTTCCAAGAATGAACAGATTTGTTTTCCTGGGATGCACGTTCAAACAGCAATATTCAGCTTTGTGCTTCATCGATCCTTACCCTCTGGTAATTTAACATAGCTATGGAAAATGGCCCGGTTATAATTGATTTACCTATTAAAAGTGGTGAGTTTCCATAGCTATGTTAGTTTACTAGAGGGTATGTTAAAATCTCATGAAATAGACATCTGCCACCCTGTCATCAACTAATGAAATAGACCCTGAGCATCATCCATGTTCAGAGGAATCGTCCAATCCCCAACTCACTATACTTGGAGATTCCCTTTTTTCCATGAAAAAACGACCGTCCAAGTAATGGTTCCCATGAAGTACCCCCAGTCAATTCCCAGCAAAAATCTCATCATATCCCATCATATGGTCATTCATATCCCATGAAACCACTTTGGGTAAATCCGCCTTTTCACCACCCCCTCCCAATCCGCACCAGTGCCACATCCGTGAATTCTCCTCGCTTGTATAGCTCGCGCAAACCTAGCGCGGAAGTGATGGGGAGATCGGGAGGATATGGCCCAATTGAGCTAACTGGGATGTTAATGGCACTAAGGGGTTCTAATGGGATCTTATGGGGATATATCCGCAATAAAAGCTGTGGCTCAACAATTTTCGGATGCCTAGTAATGGCGAAGAATGGGAAATCGCCAAGAGGACAGGAAGAATCATGGAACCCTCGGGGAAAATCATCTATAAATGAGGGATTTATCAATAAACACTAGGTTTTTGTGTAACGCTATGGGGATTTTCTCAAAAACAGATTCATACTTTTTTGCCGGATCTACACAACTGGTTTAGATCAAAAGAGTTAAAGTTGGAACCATCAAACCCTAAGAAATCTGACAGGTAGCCCTGAGTTTCTCAACTGTTTGCGCCATTCACCAGGCAAGAGCCACATGCTTGAGACTTGAAGCTCTGAGACGGAAAACACCAGCTATATGAAAAGACCACCCAATCGCAATCCAGGTGACGCGTATTGCATCTATTCATTTTGGTGTCCCAGATTGTGGCTGTATGATTATCATATATCCCGGAACCTCGTACCACACATCCTCCATGACATCTGGATTATTACTGAACAAGTACTCCATTTGACACCCACATATAATATAATGCATATAGGTACACATATGTATACATACATACATATATGTATATATATATAT
>Ga0126342_10012734_pt1 | contig 14964 bp, 14 predicted proteins | sample Cyp1metagenome_FD_92528 | JGI IMG/M metagenome (GOLD analysis project Ga0126342, IMG submission 92528) | Coral microbial communities from Lord Howe Island, Old Settlement Bay, Australia - Cyphastrea 1 metagenome | ecosystem: Host-associated > Invertebrates > Cnidaria > Coral ...
ATATATATATATCTATATATATATATATATATATATCGATATATATATATATATATTTATTTATTTATATATATATATTTATATATATAGTTATATATATACATATACATTTCTCTCACCCCAGAGGCTACTACCATCGGACAGCCCTATGTTTTCCTTCTCAAGCTCTAATGGTCGTTCAACCTGCTAGCTCGCAGGATTTGCTTTGGGTAGCTGGCCGTTGCAGCCTGACCAGTTCGACCAGACCCGCCTGGTGCGAAGTGTCAAACACTCTGACATGCATCCATTTTAGATACATTCCCGGGGGGGTCACGAACCCCCCACCTCACCCCTTACCCTGGTAGACACTCAAACAGGTACAGGGGGCACCCATGAGGAAACTGATCAGAGCGCTCACTAGCGCGAACCCCAGCCCTAGCAGGGCCTTCAAGAGCCATGCAACAGCAACGAGGCTGGCCAGGACTCAGGGCGGGTTCTGGGTGGGAAAAGCGAACAGATGCTATTTTGGATCAAGGCACTTGAGCCAAAATAACATGGTGATTAGAAATGATCAGTGCAAACCCAGGCCTTCCAAAACCTGATGCACATATATATATATATATATATATTTATTTATTTATTTATTGATATTGATATATTGATATATTTGGTATATATAAAATGTATATTGATATTTTTTGTTTATTTGATATATTTTTTTGATATATAATATATTAGATATATGTTTGAATAATGTCCAAGCATCAGGGAAAAAAACATAAATCCCCCATGCGTCACTACCATGCGATCATCAGCCACCGAGGCCCCGCTCAGTTGCGAAAAATCTATGGGAGATAGTAGATACCCTCTGGTAAACTAACAGTTTGCTATTGAAAATGACCATTTATAGTGAGTTTTCCCATTAAAAATGGTGATTTTCCATAGCTATGTTAGTTTACCAGAGAGTATGGAATGTATAAGGGAGCAGTGTTCAAAATCTCTTTATCATTCCATTGTACTGGTTGGTTTTTTTCGGGATTCCTCTATTGGATTATTGTAATCCCCAATATACTGGGTAGTATAATCCCCTATAATCATAAACCAACAGGGGTTTCGAACACTGCTCAAGTAGATATGGCTATGGGTCAAAACCCTGGTACCTACTGTAGTGAACATCAAAATATCTGGCGAATGGATGTTTATCCTACTAAAATTGATAATCGTAGGTTTTGACCCAGCACCATATAACTATAGTTCATGGAATTTATAGATTATAGACCAACTTATACTACGTTACTACGTTCCGGTACGTCAAGCGGACTTGTTGCTAAAAGAAGTCACTTCATAATATGCAAGTTTCATATGTATTAACAAAATGTGCAACAATAAAATATAAAAGGTTTTACCATAAAATGAAATGCAATTTTATATGATGTAAACTGATATGATTATTGAAAAGAAAATTGAAAAATATGATGCCACATCAATTCCATTGAAAAAATCCAAACATAAAATGAACGAAAATAACAAGCAAAGTCAATATGTACATATACAATGATACATTTTAAAAAAAGAAAACCAGTATCTATTTTTCAAGTGAAAATTTAGTGAAAAACATGATTGAAATGTAATGTAATTTGAAATCTATAGTAGCACATTTAATATACAAATACTATAGTGCATTAAAAATGTATAATTTGTTTTTTCCAATGAGGCCTAAAAAATTCACAAAATAAACAATAAAAATGCATGCAAAAAAAAGAACAATAATGCCATTACATAAATATGTTGGATTATAATGGAAAAAAATAGCATAAACTATTGGAATATAATTTGAAAAAATAGAATTCAATTTGGCATCTGTTGTTCTGAGATGTTCTCAGGCTTCTTCAACGCAGAGTTCGCTGATGCGATGAATGTGGCAGAAACATGGGGGTGCAACCCAGGGACGCGCGCGAACCGGAAAAGCTTAAATTAATCGAAATGGCCTTTCCCCGTACATGGCTGTTGCAGGACAGGTCCTGTAAAAGATGTACCTTGGACTTGCAGTATGTATATATATATATATATACATTTGTGTAAATGTATGTATGTATATATATATATGTGCGTATGTGTATCTGCATACATGTATATAAGTATGTATATATATATATACGTATATACTGATATATGCATGTATGTATCGATATATATATATATATACATATAATAAATGATTAATTAATTAGTTGACTAATTAATTAATGGTCATAGTTACATACACCAAAATATTGTTTCTTTTGGGCAAAATACCCAATGACTTGACCCAGGCTCAATGAGATCTGCGCCACTAGCAGCGCCTCGATGAAGCGGATCATTAGTACCCAGCCGGGAAAACCCATAGGAAAAGATCGGAAACTGGCTGGGAAATCGCCCCAAAAAATGAAGGTTTAGAGATGGGAAACTTATTGAAATCATTTGAGATACCCTCTGGTAATTTAACATAGCTATTGAAAATGGCCCATTTATAGTTGATTTACCCATTAAAAATTGCGATTTTCCATAGTTGTGTTAGTTTACCAGAGGGTAAATGCTGGCTTTTTCAGATTCTCCATTGCCCCGTTTGCGACTGGAGGGTAAATCACGGTAAATCATCACAGGATGGCATGAAAAATTCGTCCAAAGGGAAGTGAAAAAGAGAGGTGCATCAAATCCGGATCAAGTTTGAACCAGAAGTAATCTCGGCCCCTCATGATAAACACCCAAATCCGGGGTTATCATTAGAGGGAAGGAACTTGTTCCATTTTTTACATCATATAAGCCATTACATACCAGTATATACCAATACCAATGCACCATACTAAACTCCCAACATCCATCAACATCCCAAGAAACACTCCCAACAAACCTCTGAAATCGGAGACCAAAGTACAAAGAGATATGTCATCGGCCATCCTTCAATGCTGGCCTGTCCTGAGCCGGGCTGTTTTAACCTGCAAAAAGTTAACCTTTCATCAAGAAGTGGTGACTTTCTCCATCGAAAATTGTGAGTTGACTAACAAAAGAAACTGACTTAATCAACAAAATTTGGTACAGTGTTGAACCACCCAAAATCGGGGATTCATCAACAAAACATTGGGTAAATCAACTATGCTATCATTTCAGAATGGGAATGTCATCGGCCAAATTGGGTATGGTTCTTCCTGGCTCGTTTTCGCGACCCAAAGTTTGGTCAGATGTGCTGCACACTGCATGATCTGCATGATCTGCTTGATCTGCATGATGCCACCAAGAAGCTAAGGAAGAACAAAGCAATGATGGACAAAATACTGCCAGTTGCAATGAAGGGGCCTCAGTATCAGCCCTCAGAACTGGCCATCCGAATTTCCAGAAACATGGCTTTGTTGATATTTGGACCCATTTACCATCCATTTACCATCCCCAACTAGCATAGACCCCGAAGAAATCCCGTTTCTCGGAGGATTTTGTCGTCTTCCAACCCCCAAGGGCCCCAACTCATGGCAGGGTCGTCATGTTTCTTCGGGGGATTGTGAATTCCAAAGAAAAAAAACAAATTTGGATGCTTAAGATTGAAAATTATAGAATTTAAATTGTATGAAATTGTTAATAGTTCCCTAGTCCCTAAGCTCAAACCAAAAGATAAGCAATGATGGCTAAAGATCACGAGATTATCCCTTCAAGATTTATTTGATATATTCCGTTCAAGATTTATTTGATACATATATATATATATTATCCATCTAAAATAGTCCCCATCCCCATCTCATTGTGTGCTACTCATCAGAACTCGAATCCAGTTCTCCGATTCACCCCTTCCTCCCTAATTAGCATCAGCTCCCCGAGCGTCGCGCCGAGCAACGTCGTCTCCCCCAACTGCTGGCGTGACGATCCGAAAACTTTCCAGCCTTCAGGAGCAAATCTTGGGCGTCGATCCCCAGTGATGTTTTTTGGTGGTGGAACACGTTCCACCCCATTACAACTTATAACTAGGTGAATTCTATGGTTTAACTTGGGTTATAAGTTGTAAATCTGATTTATAACATAAAATATGTAGTTCTATCTACCAGATTGACCAGTTATAAGTTGGTTTATAAGCCCCATTATCTAGTTCGATATTACATATATATATATACCCGGTACATCCTTAGATTGGAAAAAAATGATTTGTTTCTAAAAAAACAGGTTTTTGGGAAACGGATTGGAAAAAAGTGCTCTAGAGCACTTTTTACCGTTCGGATCTATTTTTTGTATTTTTGGGGTATATTTCCAATCTCAGGTAAATACATGATTTCAATATAGTTTTTAAAATTTAAAGAGTTTTTTTTGCGGAAAATTACAAAAAATGAAAAACAACAAAAAACACAGAGCGTAAAAAAAAACAAAATTACGCAAAAAAAAACGTTCGGATCAGAAATTGCCGTTCAAACCGAATTGCGTAAAAAAAGTGTTTGCGTTCAAGAGCGTTCAAAAAGCGTTCAAAAATCGTTCAAAACCGTTCGAAATTACCTAAGATTTTAGTAAAACGAAGTAAATCTTCAAGATCTGAAATGGCATGATTTCGTCTTTTAATACACGGAAAAGCATTACGGGGCGCAAAAAAGCGTTCGGAATAAAAAAACGTTCGGATTGGAAAAAACCGTTCCAGCGCATGTTTTTTCTTCAAAATGGTCAAAAACCAAGTTTTTTTGAAAACTGATTGGAACAAAAAACAATCTAGAGGGTTACCAGGTATATATTATTGTATATTAATATACCATAAACATCCATAAACATCCATAAACCATAATTTTAAACTAGTCAGTCACCTGATCTGACCTATCGCGATTCCGAACTGGGGCACCACCATGCCAACTGTTGTTCTCACTCGTGGTTGAAGTATGGCAATTCACCAATTGTTCATGGCATAACTATGTGTAATACATCTATAACATATACATATATATAATTATATATATATATATGATATTATATATATATATATGATTATATATATATGATTATGTGTGTGTGTCCAGGTGCATAAATGAACTCACCAAGCTGTTTTCCAGTGCAGCATAGCGTGGCCATTTGGGAATTATTCCCCTCACCATGGGATCCAACATCAATGGCGTACGGGGAGGGAACATAAGGACTGCACAACCTTTAAGATATTTTCAAGTTCCAAACGACCATCACCAGATATCACCAGTTCTTTTATTTTTACCCAGTGAAAAACTACATCCAATGATCAAATTGTTATCCAATGATTTAAATGGTTCAGCCTCCATTTGGGGGATCAATCTTTCTAGCTGCGCGCCCAAGAAACCAATGGACAAATTAATTGAGCCGCACCGCAGACCTCTGGCGTTTGTGGCTGGGAATCGACCCAATGGCCACTTTTCATGGGGAATTGATTTCTTCATGGGCAAAAGTTGATTTTTCATGGGGAAAAGTCAATGATGATGATTCACCGCTGAAATGGGAATCCACATTTCAAACCCATGTTGATCCGTGCATGGAAATATAACTACACTGTCCCCATTAGGGAAGGTAATCAGGGAAATGGGCGGCTTGCCGTGCTTGCCGTGCCGTGCAGGAGGCTCAACAATTTCTGTTTTGTATTCGGGGGTTGTTTGTAGTCCTTTGGCACTTTTCCACTCCCTGGCAGACACTCCATGTTTCCAGCCAAGATGCTGCTAGATAAATTCCAACCTCAGCTGACCCTTTGAGGGATGCAGATTGCTGCAGACTTGAGATGTCTTGAGATGGAGATGTTGGCGAGATCCGGGTTGATCTGAAAACAAGTTACCCCAAAAAATCCAATTGATTAATCCTTTAACCATCATTTTCCCTATTACCCTTGCCAGAAATGTGGGGTCAACCCCTCCCCAACTCTCACCCACAGCTTCCCCGCTTCGATCTGTGCCGGGCCACCCAAAGGCTCCCAGCACCGCTGTTGAGCCGGTCTGCTTCCTGGGGAAGCACACAGAGACCCATGCCAGTGTTGATCATCGAATATACAAACCTCAGTTTGTGAAGGATCTGAAGGATCCATCGCCAGCTGCCAACTTGGGGACATTCAACCGCAGCAACCAGTGGATTCCGCGAATCACGAGGATGAACATCCCTGGAAAAATCGCATTTCATCTGGGCGTAGCACAAGGTATGGTGTTACAAAAAAATATCCCGGCAAGAGACCCCAAACATTGTGGGAGGAGTAAGAGGATAATGTTTTGTAATGGTGGTGATGGTGTTAGTTAGTGTTGATGATGATGTTGATGCTGATGGTGATGAGGACGATGATGATGATGATGATGATGGTGATGATGATGGTGGTGGTGATGATGATGATGATGATGTTGATGATGATGTTGATGTTGAGGAGGAGGAAGATGATGATGTTGAGGAGGAAGACCGATCCCAAGACCGGGAAGCACACTTTGTGCGAGCCTGCGCAGTCGAAATGCAGACGGACATTTCACAAGAGCAATTTTGTGCGGAAATTTACAAGAAAAGTGCTGTACACGAATCCCGCGACACCCGTTTCGTGCGAGCCTGTGTAGTCGAAATGCACATGGACATTTCACAAGAGCCATTTTGCGTGGAAATTTACAGGGGATTGGCCGGACACGAATGATACCACCTCGATTGAACACCGGGCCTTAACTGTTACCTTAAGAACCCTTCAGTGTGGCCACACTGTTTGGGGAACTTTGGATGTTTGATAAATTGTCCCAATTAGCTGATGGGTCAGATCCCATCACATCCCCTCTTTGTTGATACCAAAATTCAGGTCCACCAATTTCCCTGCATGGTTCTGGATCAAAACCCTGGTGAACCCCTGCTTTTCACATCAAAATAACTGTTAGTTATGGGCGTTTATCCCAAAGGATAGTGGGAGAAAATCAAATTCACACCGCATGACCTATCCCATATTAATTGTGAGTTGGTATCCCATATGTATAAATAAACATATATATATATATCATATCTATCATATCCATGTAATTGTTTTAACTATTCGCTACACCATGTTATACCAGTTGCATTTCATATATACAGTCCATATAGCCACCAACCATGGTTCTCCCCCCCATTTTCGGTCTCACCGGCCAGTGGCTGAAATAGGGTCACTTCGGCCCAGCGATGTTGAACTACTTTCTGTGATGCCGGCAGCGCTCCTGCTTCCTGACAGGTGTGATATGCCTCGCGCAACATTGCAGTGGCCGTCCCAGGATCGTCAATGGATTGGTTGCCATGGTCTTGGATTACATTTTCCAGCCATTGGTGTTTTGGGGGCATCAAACAGGGGAGATTTATTCAAGGATATAGTGATATAGTGGCAAGCAACTGTATGGGACAATAGATTGGAGGGGAAATCTTTAGGAAACCACGATGGAAACCACGAATGGGACTGGAGATGGAAGATCGAGAACTGGGATAACTTTGATAAGCAACCGGTTGATCAGCCTGGTGATGGGGAGTCCCCACGTTTTGGGGGTTATCCATGGGCATTCTATTTAAAAGAATTGGGAAAATAAACCACGGGGATTGACCAGTGACAATTCCTGGTTTAAATTGACCGTTTGTTTTGCACTGGGAGATGGTGATGGTCTTGAAAGTGCCTCAAAATGCTTCAAACAAAATATGGGCATTGAAATGGGGGTACCCCGATTTATCATCCATTTCAATGGAATTTTCCATAAAACCATCCAGCTATTGGGGGTATCCGCATTTCTGGAAACCCCCGTATTTCTTGTGCATACATGCCTGTGTGACTGTGTGACCTTTGTAATAGGGAAATGTACGTATTTGGAGGCCTCGTATCTTTCGTTCGAAAGCATCACCACCTGATCATCTTTGGTTGCTATCATAAAAAATAGTCTTGCAGCAACCCCAAAAAAGGATAGAACAGGAAATCGAATTCTAAAAAAAAGCGAATTAAACTATATATATATACGTATATATTAAAGTCCTGTTCAACCTGTTCCAACTTTTCAAAGACTTACCATCCACAAGTGACGAAACGAAACTGTAACAGCCACCACAGCCGAACCCAACCTGCACCAGTTGCTTGGAACATGAGCTGGTCGCCAGCGGTACATGTCCATCTTCCCCTCGAACAAACTCAGACAGTATAAGCCAGTTAGATTGATGAATAGCCCTTACTGTGTTTATATATATATAGATATATCGGTTGTATATGGGTGTATATGGATTGCTATCTGCTTACAGTACCATGCCTGTGATGCCGGGATGCATATCCAAATAATTCCAAATAAAGAAATAAAAATAAAACACATCAAGGAGTTGTGACATGTTGTGACTCTATGACTGTGTGGCGTGACTCATGACATGTGGATATTTCCATTGGGTACCCCAAAAACATGACAGGGATGACTTAAATTGTCCAAGCCAATCTGGAATAGAGCCAGCAACAAATAGGAGGAACCATCGGGTAGTGCACATGTGTATATATACATGTAAATGTGTGTGTGTATGAGTTTGTAATTGTTTGTATCTCTGTTGATATGAACCTGTAATATGAATATGTGATGGTTGAATTGGATACAGCTCAATCCGTCTCAATTCTTCAGTAACAACTTAAATCCAATGTAAAGCCCAGCCATGGACCCCCACGGCCAATGGTGAATACCTGGCATTTCAACTTTGAAACTTCTTTGGTCATAGAATATACCCTCTGGCTATTTAACATAGCCATGGTATAGATGGCCCATAGAAATAGATGGTTTACCTATTAATAGCATGGTGGATCTTTCCATGGCGAACTGTTAGTCATAACCAGATGGTATTCACTTTTCGCAAAAAATTAGTTGTAGATAGTTATAGTACCTCTCGTAACCACCCTAGCGGCTGTTCGATAATCCAATTCTTAATCCTCCCCCATTCATTCATATTAAACAGTCCCCACAAACGATGGTAATGTGGTTAAAACAATAATAAACCACTGATGACTGGGAATGGTTTATTTATACCACCCATGAAAACGGTGATTTTTCTGGGGGATGGTGCGTTTATGGCATTGTTTTAAACACATTATAACCATGGTAAAAAGGATGAACCGCTAATATTTTGGGGACCGGATGAGGGCTGGTCAGGATGGATCCCAGTGCTGCCCGCTGGCCCAGCATCTTCTCTTTCCTCGGAGCACGCATCACCATTTTCGAGTTCTGGTGATTGATGTTTCCCCTAATCAATCGAAAAAGAAACAGATTAAGAAAACGTAACAATCAAATACAGATAAATATACTTTTGAAAAAATAATGACAATAATAAATACAAGACATCACAATAGCAAATACAGTAAGTAATTGAATCGACAAACAGATACATATGAAGAAAGGAAAGAAAAACGTGCAGCCTTTCAATCCCCACACTTGACTCACCCTGGTGATCCTCCCAATCTTTGCTGAGAGTCGCAGGGAGCGCGTTTGATCCTCCCTGGCTTAGTACGTTTTCCAGATTCATGAGTGTAAAAATGGGCTGCGCAAATTCAGCCGACTCCGAAAGGTGCGAAAAAAAAGGTTCGGATTGATACCTCAAGCTTCGGATGTCCTCACCACTGCATCATGGTATGCCATGGCTTTCCATGTTGGGTAAAACTTTGGGCATCCATTTTTTGTGGGTGCAATCATTTCGATCCATACCCATATGCCAAAAATGGTGTCAGAAAATGACTACCCCAGATTTTGGTGGATACAGTAATGTCCTCTTAGATTGGTGGCTTCATCCACAAGAATGTGAGTGTCAGTGCATCGTATCAAATATCATGGCCAATCTTAGATAGTTATCAAAAGAATGCTGCTCAGTATTCTATATATATATTACATAAATTGCTGGTTGGTATTATGTGTATATATATATACATACACACACACGTGTATCCCATATAATTATCCCCATTTATAGCCAAGGCTGAAAGAAGTAGAGTACTGAGTACTGTACCCTAGGTTTCCCAATGGCTACACCAACGACTTGCCAGCCATGTCATGTCAACCGTCAACCCAGGATTAACTTTGTCCATTCATGGGGAGTCCAGTTAATAACATGAATAATTAGCTCATTAATGATAACAATCAAAGTCAGTATGAATATGTTGATACAAAATGAAAGATAGTCGAACTTTTGGGAGTCACGCTCACACCAATAATCAACAGACATCATCAATCCAGGGTTGATATTATAGATTATTATAGTAACCCCAAAAAAAGATGCAGAATAGATCTATCTTTTTGGGGTTGACAGTAATGTGGTACACCAAACCCTTCCAAGTTTCGATGGTTTTTATCGATTTCCGGTAGAATCGGGGATGGTTTCTAGGCGCTTTTCCCCATTAGAGGTTTCAACCATCAAAAATTGTGGTATATCCAGAAATACTCCCCAACCACTAGTTGTTCAGCTAAGCCTTGCCTGTTACTATGACTTAGCTAGCATTATCAGTATAATCATTGAGAGTCATTACTTCTCCAACGACTCCAATCTTAAATCTATAACTGTCTCAACTATTGGTTGGAATATCCATATCCATCAGTTGTTATTCATCACTTACAAGTACTTAAGAAAGTTAAGATAGTAATTGGAATAAGTACCGAGCTATCATTCCTTCCTTTATTTTGTTTCCAATTATCATTACCAAAAAAACTATCCACCTCGGTGGATCGTTTACGATCTGCTGGATTATCCACTTGGAATTATCCAGTTATCATTATCATTGGAATCATTAATTACTATAGATTAATCATTTGGAATTATCTAGTTATCTAGTTATCATTATCTAGAATTATCTAGTTATATATCATTATTATTATCGATTAATTAAACAAACTGGGTAGAAAAAATGTTGCAAAACAAGGATAACAATGATAATAATAAGATGATCCAGTAGGTAATGAAGATTATCCAATCACGAATTACCGTTATCAAAAACTAGATAACTGATGGATATTAACTATTAGTTAACAGCTATTACTTTTATAGTTTATTCACTAATTTCCACTAATGGTATTCTCTACTATTCGATATTCATCAATTATAAGACAAATAACCTATTAACTATTAACTAACTACCAACTATTAACTATGGAATGATCTATGAACTATCAACTATTATAATTAGGATCATGAAATAACGGCAATTAAAAGTGATAATGATTAAAAAAAAAAAAAAACGTTCAAATGATAATAATCAATAATGATGTTGGAAAAACAATGTCATAAACCACGCATGACTGGGAATGGTAACCATGCCACCTATTTATGGTAATTTGGGGGATGGTTTATTTTTGTATAGATAATAAATTGGATTATCAGTATTAATATGAGTTATAATTAATCCAGTTATCAAAATCTATTAATAGTGATTATCTATATTAAGAAAAAAAGCTGGATCAATAATAAATCACCTTCATTATAGATATATAATCACTATAGATAATTATAGATAACTATAGATAAGAATAGGTAAATATAGATAATCACTAATAGTGATCTATTAATGGTGATTATCTATAATTAAACAAAATAGGATCAATAAAAATTCTAGATAATAGATAATAGTAATTGTAATCGTAGTTTCTATAATAAATAATTATCTATCAGTTAACAGTGATTATCTATAGTTACCATCTGGTTATGACTAACAGTTCGCCATGGAAAGATCCACCATTTTTTAGTTCGGTAAACCATCTATTTCTATGGGCCATCTATACTATGGCAAATTGTTAGCCATAACCAGAGGGTAATTATAGATAATCACTATAGTTAATTATCTATAGTTAATTATAGATAAATCACTATTAATCATAGATAATCACTATTAATAATTATAGACAACTATAGATACCCTCTGGTAAATTAACAGTTCGACCCTGGCAGTCATCGGGGTTGGAAGACTAGTTTCCATTAAAAATTTGCTATTTTCAGGGTCTGGATAGATAATTATAATTGATTGATCTATAATTGACTATAGTTCATAGGATAATCACTATAGTTAATTATCTATAGTCAATCACGATTAATAGATAATTATAGATAATTAATGATAATTACAGATCATAGATCCAGTGAGCTGAGCTCGGCCGCCGCACGGATCCCAAGTCCTCGGTTTTTCGGCGAAACAGGTCAAAAAGGCGGGGTTTCTCTGTGGAAAGTCCCGAGATGAAAACCAGAAACAACCGGAAAAAAAAAAAAACTGAAACCATGGAAATGTCTAGGCATATCTAGAAATATTTGGAATTGTGATCATTTATTATACCAGAAACACCAGAAATATCTCGAAAATCTTTCAGAATGTCGATTGAAAACACGTGTGTAAAAATATACAGATATTGTACATATACACACTATAAATATACATCGAATTGGATTCTTGGATGCCAAGGTTCTTCACTTGGCCAATGGAGAAGATCCTGGGCGACAGGGCGTAGCTATGGAGATGGCCCATAAATGATAAATTACCTATGAATTACCTTAAAAACGTTTACCATCGGTTTACCTATGAATTTTATGGTGTCCCGGAAAGCTATGGTGAAATGCTGTGAGATTCTGCGGCCGACCCCTGGCATGTCCAAGTCACTGGGCTGTACATTTACTGAACAAGTCCTGGCGAGGCCAGGCATTCAGATCGAATGCAAGGGAATGATAGGGATATCAAGCCGCGATTTTCGGAACGAATTTCATGTTTAATAGATTTTAAGAGAGTAAACACACCTATTATGTTCTTTTTTGGTATCTGATGGCTGGAGAAAAGTAGAAAAAGGCCCTCAAAGATCCATCACATATCTGGAGAATGCACGAGTTTTCATATTGAGGCTGCAGTGAAGAGCTTTGCGAACACTTTCATCCAAAGGTACTTTAATAAGTTCACCATGAAAAACCCTAGCTTTATCGGATGTCTATCCACCCGTCGTGAGGGATTTTGTTCATCAGAATTGCCTCAAGTTTGCCAAAAAACATGGTTTTACCTATCTAGATCTATGTTCGCGTGGTGTCTATAACATGTGTCATCAGCAACATTTGGGGGTTTCTTAAAATGCGGGATCCCCAAAACCATTGGTTTCAATACTAAGTCATGGTCATCCATGACTTGGATGATTTGGGGTACCCCGATAGATTGGAAACCTCCGTATATGTTTTTGTATATCATTGTAATCTACATCTCCATAACACGGCTGTTTATACCCCATCGGCCCCATCGTTGTTACAAGTTTCCATTGTTATACAAAAAATCCAGTGGTTAGGAGGGAGCCAAGGAATCTTTTCGAAAAAACTATGGGAAAACGCACAAGATTTGTTTAGAAAACTAGGGAAAACTATGGGAAAACTATGGGTAAAGCATCTGTTTCGATGGTGCCATTTTCCATCGCCTTCAGCTCATCGAAGAATTGCATGTCGTGGCGGATGCCTCTCCAGAGCCGGCGCGGCTCCTGCTGTGAAAAAAATGGGTGGCATCTTATGACCCTCCAATAAACTAACAGTTTGCTATGGAAAATGAACCATATTTACATTGTTTTACCTATAATTTTCGATGAACATTGTGTGTTTTCCCCATGGATATGTTAGTTTACCAGAGGGTAAACTGAAACGATCCTGATGATGAATGAGGATTAATGATGATTAAGGAGCGATTAATGATGATTGGTGATGATGAATGATGATTCATAAGGATGAATGCTGATTAATATTGCTTAATAAGGATTAACCATCTTAATAATGTCTTAATCATTAAACCGAAAGATAAGCATGACGATTCAGCCTAATATCCTTCAGGAGAATGTAATATTCAGGAATGTTAATACTATAGTAGATATCAACCATGATGACTAAATATAAACCTTCAGGAAAGATAACCATGATGAATCACACTAAGATAACAAATATTAGATAGATCCCTTCAAGTGAATATGAAATACACCTCATGACTGGGACCAAAATGACTGAACAGTGTGTTGCTTGGGAAATATAAAAAATAAGGGTAATGGATTACAATGTTACGAAATGGCGCTGATATTATGTTAACAATCGGTTGACAGAATCTGAGTAGATGATATTGATATTATATCTAACCATCAAATCAGGTTGTCATCTAATCATACTAATTATCTAACCATATTAAGTATATATATATATATATATATATATACAGTGTATATATATATATATCTGTATAACAATTAATAAGATAATTCTATGGAGCTTTCCTCTAAAAGAACCCCTCCCTTGGCTGTCTTGATTTGTGCAGATCCCTCTCCAGGGTCCTGATGCTGCGTCCTGTGCTCCTCTTCCAATCGGTGCTTCGCTGCTTCTTCCTTTTCTTTCAACCTGGCTCGATATGGTTAGATAATGTTAGATATACTGAATTTAGCCATATTATATCATATCACTTCTCTGAATTTAGAATACCTGGTTGTTATTTTTCAACCTGAATTTTATAATATTTATATCTATCCAAGCATGGTTTTCAACCTGGAGTGCGGAGTGGGCTTTTCTGGAGGCCTCTGGACAAATCATCGAAGTCAGGACCCTTTTTTCCAATCAATGATATTTTCTGGTTGGTGGTATACCTACCCCTCGGAAAAATGATGGACTTCGTTAGTTGGGATGATGACATTCCCAAGATATGGAAATTCATAAAATTCCATGGTTCCAGTCACCAATCAGATCCCCATTAATCCCCACTAATCCCCATTATATAATCCCCATTAATAACCATTAAATAACCATTAAATCACCATTTTGATGTTCATCCCCCAAGAGAATAGGAAGAATATGGGAACCTTGGAGGTGAGTCATGACCCACCCCAACCGGCCCGGACCGGCCCCCGGGCCTCTCTTCGTCTCTTTCCAACTCGTGAAGTTCCTCCTGGGTGATGTTGGCGTCCCTCACCACATCTTCAATATCTGGCCTCAGTGGTGGGACCCCTGCGGTCCATTTCGAGCAAAATCTGGGGGAATCTTATAGATATTTATACATATATATATATA
>Ga0126342_10012735_pt1 | contig 14963 bp, 12 predicted proteins | sample Cyp1metagenome_FD_92528 | JGI IMG/M metagenome (GOLD analysis project Ga0126342, IMG submission 92528) | Coral microbial communities from Lord Howe Island, Old Settlement Bay, Australia - Cyphastrea 1 metagenome | ecosystem: Host-associated > Invertebrates > Cnidaria > Coral ...
GATATATATATATGTATATATATATATATTAAATATATATATGATATATATATATGTATATATATATATATATTAAATATATATATATATATATATATATTATAAATATATTATATATAGTATATATATAATATATATATATATATATATACAAATCTGTCTATGAATAAGATCCTTCGCCGACGTTGGTTTCTCTCATGGCTTGCCAAAAGATGTTTTGGGCAGCGTATATGTTTTGCCGTGTTTTTTGGCTAAAACACTGAGCTTTCCAAATAGCAACCTCCCACATGTCACATGTACCAATATGTTTCAGCATTACAACCAAATTGATTCTACAAACAAGGTTTATAAGTAGGCTAGCTATGGTTTCTGGTAGAAATCTCTTTAAAGTGATGGTTTATAGCCAACAAAACTAAACGAGGGTCACCGCCTTGTAGCCGGCGGGCAACAAAATGAGCAACCACTAAACTGAGGTGCCGACAGAACAGAACCTGTAAGATGTGTTTTCAAGGTAAACCTCCTCATACATAATAACATTATAAAACATAATATATATATATGTACATAATTGAATATATCGGGTCACATCCCCCTTTATCTAACTGTCAGAATGCCCGGATGGTCCTCGAAGACAACCATCAGTTAAGAACGCCATCACTTTCCGTGGGTCATGGGGTCATTTCACAAAGGGCAAACCGATGATTTTCCACCCATGTGAAACTCGCTGCTACTATCCAATCCAGCCATGGAAATTCACTGAGCATCATGAGTCATGAGGTGTTTGACTTATCCCCATACCATCTATCTATCCGAATCTATCCCCCAAAAATGATAGGCTTTGACATGTATTCACTCCTCACCCCCTCTTCCGCATCCATGTTATTTTGGGATTTTCCAGTCTGAACCATGCAGCTATTGGGGTATCCCCATTTCAAACCCTGGAAAAATTATGCCTGAGTCTGTCAACACCTTTTGACCGTGAATAGGGGCGATTTGAAACCTACAGGATGGTGCCCCCAGTTATAAGCTGGTTTATAACCCCATCTAAATATAACATAATATTAATATAACTATAAAGATCATACACTATGGTCTTTACAGTTGTCAAGCAACTTGGCAAACCCTGGGGCCCCATCCTGCCTGACACAGGCCTGATCAAGCTGGTGTCTGAGAGGACGAAGTCTTCTCCCCAAACCTGCAGAGTTTACCAACAACCTGGGCCTGGTAGCACCAAGAAACCTGGCATGGTAGGGTTGAAACAGTTGAAACTCTTTCACGACCATGTAAGGTTGGTAATCAAATGACCACTGGAAGATGTGGAAAACAAATGTGGGGCCGATACTGAGTTGGATGAATTTCATGATCGGTTCCGGAGAAAGCAAATGTACCAATATCATCCAATATCGAGAATGCAATGTCTTTTTGTTCGTAACAAATCTACAGTAGGAGGTGAATATCTAGGGCTAGAAGTTTCATTTTTTGTCCATCAAATTATGGGCCAAAGAGAGGACACGGTCAGGATAGTCCAAGAAAACCAGAAGTCGTTCTTACAAAACCCGCCTTGCGTTACTCAGGAAAAATGGGCACCATTTGGAATTGAACTGATTCTTCACCCAAGTCACAACATGAGGCAAAATCCGAATCCAATCATCAAATATTATATTAAGGGACTTAGCACTGTGGACAAAAAAAACGTATAACCGCTCAGCATCTCCCACCGATGGGCTCCACTCACCATCCACTGGCATCATTGCTAAGTGACCGATGCAGTAAATCCGTAGCGACACTACTTATTGAGGAGTCATGCTGTGTACAAATGGCCACTGGATATCCCCTCAGGATTCATAAAAATACGGTCACCTACATTGATACGTGCTCACATGCTTTAAATGAACGAACTAGTCCTTGCAGTTTTGAAAGCCTGCTGCCCAACTGCACTGAGTTTATCAGCAAACCATTCAGCAGCCACAAGGGCGCATTTTGACCAGGTATGATTGGGAGAGCCAGTGAAATCTCCAAAATCATATGCAACATCTATGGTTTCCACTTCACAGTTGCAATTCCAGGCGCAAGTGGTGTTAGTGTTATAATTATAACATATAACTTACAACATCTTACAACTGTATATTTGTGGGGGCTATATCTCAACTTGTGGGATTCTATGGCTTTACGATGGTTATACCAAGTAATCATCCCAACCCCCCGAGCAGGCTAAGGATGCCAAGGGACGGTGCCATTACTGCCGAGACGGCTGTTGAGAATCACCAAGCCTTTGGTGCCAAGAGGATTTTCAATGGCAGGTCCTACCCATCCTACCCCTCCCAATCATCCCGCCATCTCCTTGGAAATTCGGCCGAAATGGATGCAGTTGGTAGGTCTGACTGGATGTTTTTGGTTTGGTAACACCACTCCAGGTCTAACTTCATTACCCTCATCAAACGTGGCACGTGGCAATCAGAAATCCCCGATAAATAATTTTTTGGTGGACATTTCCATTGTCATGTTGATTACCAAAGGTACAGTACCAAAGGAATCCTGGAATGTTAATCTGGGATCTGGAAACCGTTCCGGTTTTCCAATGTGATGGGTTCATTCGAATGAATTGATGACACAACAACGCACCAAGGTGAGTTCAAAGCAACACATTGATAGAACTTGATCTGTATGCTTGCTATCTCAATAGAACAGTGAATTATATATATATATATATATATCTATCTATCTATATCTATCTATCTATCTATCTATCTATCTATATAATGATATAAAAATATATTTACAAAATATCTATATACAAAATATCATTTGCAGGTAAAAACCACTCTTGAAGTGCAGTCCGTGTATTTTACATTATTTTACTAGGACATGTCTCGTTGCCAAGCGTAGCAGGCGCCTTTGGACAGGATGTAGAGAATCCTCAGGACCGCGACAACGGGGTAGGACTTTGGCCCAAGTACGCATCAGTATTTTATGGTTGTTGATCAAAATTCCTATATCCGCACCGGCCCTTCTTCGCGAATATAAATGTTACTTTCACGGCACTTTCGCGAACTCCATGTTTATCTTTCGCGGAGCCCATGTTGGCAACAGCGCCTCTTATGAAGATTTATTCACCACCTGCCAAACTACGCCAGCTCGAGAATCACAGATCACTTCTTGATAGCCTTGTAAACATGCAGCTATCATCACGGAACCCCTTCTCCCCCACCTTTGAAAGCTCGGGTGCTACCTATGAAGGGCAAGGTGATTGTCCAAAAGCACCACACAGGGAACTGAACCAGAACCAAACCGAAATTCTCCGGTGCCCTTCTCCCGGGCAGCAGGGGGCGGCAGCCCTTTACAAGCTAAATACAATGATTATTAATAATATCCAACTTTCGCGAAACTTTCGCGAAAGTTGAATGTTTCTGTCGCGAACTCGAAAAAAACTTTTGCGAGGGTTCCAAACATAACATGAACGGTCTTCGCAGTTAAAAATCTTTACCAGGACCTCTAGATCGAATACCACATAGAAGATTGACAAAACATGAATGTCCATATTCCATATTTATACCAGTAGTACCGCGCAAGGCGGTGGCGGAAGTTTCAAAGATAGGAAACGATAGGAGAGGTGAGTTGTTGTGATGCATGGATGGCAGAGCGAATCCACCGATGGACCGAAAGGTGGTTGGAGCTTTGTTTTTTGGAGTGGTTGCAATTGTTGCAGTGGTCACCTCAGTCACAACTGCTGGATGTAGTGCGGTGTGGTGTAGCGCAGGTGTAGCTGTATTTACAGGGTAGTGGAGTTGTAGTTGTAGTGCAGTGTACTTAGTGTAATGCAGTTGTAGTTGCAGTTGTAGTTGTGTTGTGGTGTAATGAGTGTAGTGCAATGTCATGTAGTGTAGTCTGCTGCAGTGGTGTGTTCTGTAGCGTAGTCTGGTGTAGCGTACTCTAGTGTACTGTATATAGTTGTATTTGTAGCTGTAGTTGTAGCTGTAGTTAGTGTAGTGTAGCGTAGCGTAGTGTAGTGTACTGTATTGGTAGTTGTAGTTGCAGTCGTAATTTTAGTATAATGTAATTAGCGTAGCGTAGCGTTGTGTAATGTAGTGCGGTTGTAGTTGTAGTTGTAGTTGTAGTGGTAGTCTAGTGTAGTGTAGTGTAATGTAATTAGTGTATAGTATTGTAATGTAGTGTAGTTGTAGTTGTAGTTGTAGCTGTAGTAGTAACAGTAATAGTAGTTTTAGCTGTAGTTAGAGTTGTAGTGTAATTAGTGTAGTGTGCTGTAATTAGTGTATTGTAGTGTAATTGGTGTATATAGTGTAGTGTACAGTAATTGGTGTAGTGTAGTGTAATTAACGTACTGTAGTGTACGAGTAGCATATTTGCATCTGTATTTGTAGCCGTAGTTGCAGTTGCAGCTGTAGTTGTCTATCATTGTATCTAGCTATCAATCTATCTATCTGCAAGTTTGAAAACGAAGCTATTCTGCGAGACTTCCTCAATTTTTGAACATGACAACATCAGAAGCGCAGCAATTCTTCTAGACTTCCTCAACTTTTGAACGTGACAACGCCAAAAACGAAGCTATTCTGCGACACTTCCTCAATTTTTGAAGTTGACAACATCAAAAACGAAGCAATTCTGCAAGGCTTCCTTCAAAAATGGAAAGTTGAGTGCAGGGCTGACGGCCTCGAGCCAATGCGTTTTGCGTTTCTCCTAGTTCATGTGTCTAAAGTATTGCGCCTGCCGCGAAAACGAGGCCAGGGTCATACGGAGTGCTGCACCTGTCACACAACATCATCTTCCCAAAACTGAAGATCTGATGCTCCAAAACGCAATCCCTCTCAGGATATCAGCGCCCGGACCTCCTAACATCTCTGATGAGCATGTCTCTTGTATTGCCCCGGCCACGTAAAATGGATCTTTCCAGGTCCTCTTCACATGTCCCACGCCTGCCATCGTTTTTGGAAATGCTAGAAAACCCTCACTTTTTGCTCGCTGTGACAAGGTGCACAATCCCTTGCGCCTGCCCCGCAAAACGACAACTGAACGTCCAAAGTTGTCCGAGCATGTGGTGTTTTTCACATTTTGCCTTGGATGTGCTTCGTGCCACAACGGCGTGCACTTTTTTTGACGTCTCAACTTCCAAAAGTGGTCCGAGAATGTTGTGCATTGCTATTTTTGACTTGAATTTTTTCTTCGCGCCACAACGGTGTGCACTTTTTTTTGACGTCTCAACTTCCAAAAGTGGTCCGAGAATGGTGTGTTTTGATGTGCTTTGTACATTTTGACTTCAAAACGTGCTTCGCGCCACAACGGCATGCAATTTTTCATCTGGGACCCAGCTGGTGGTGCTGGGTGGTGCCAAGGTTCTGCACGTTGCCGAAGCTCTCACGCTGCGCGAAGGCACCACAGATCAGCTGCCTCGAGGTGTCCGCGATGCAGGCGCGGAAGGATTCGGTGTCGATACCTGCGGACACGGCGAAGGCGGTGTAAAGGTGTGAAGTCTGTAAGCCATGGGGTGCATCAAATGTTAGAAGACATGTATAATACAATGTATTCTAGATTGTACATATATACAGCACACACACACACACATATATATATATATTTGTGCGATGACTCTGTTGCCTACGTTGTGCAGATCGGAAAAAAACTTTGACCAGAAACGTCACTGCAGGATAGTGTGAATTGCAAAACCTTCAAAAAACACAACGAAAACAAGCACAACAAATCATCAACAACACGGCCACAAAAGCACCCCAAACCGACTCAAAATCAATCAACTGTATTAAATTCACATGTACAGTATTGCACAGTATTCAAATCCAGAAACGTCTCGAATTAGATTGCCGTTTAATCTTACAAACATGTTCGCGGCAATCCCTATACGTTTGCCTTTGCCCATGACAAATCTCGCATATCCTTTGACATGCTCATATCTCCGTTTTTCCATTACTTTTCAAAACAATGAAAACCCTAAAACCATCTAATATCTAAAACCATGAAACCCTAAACCTAAAACCCTAAAGCCATCTAAAGCCTAAAATCCAAATCCTGAAACTGGAAGTCAAAACCGCTGCGTAGAGTAGAGCCAGTGTTTTTGTTCATCCTTGCTTGGTATGATCTTGTCTGCGTATATTTTTTTCGGCATGTAGGGTTTGGCTCCAACATGTTGTTTTCTATTTCGACAGGGATGTTTCTTGCTGACATTGCTAGGGGGTTCCCTATATCCCAAATAAATTGGAGCATATTGGAGCTACCTTCGCATCAGGTATCTCCAACAGTTTCTCTCAACGCTCAGATCGCTGAATTTTCATCAAAACACACCCAGGCAGTAGGAAAAACCCAAACGCTCAAAACAAAAACGAGAAGGAAGCTTCAGGTGCGTAGTGCTGTATAGTGCATCAACAAATGGTGATTGAACATTGTTTCTTCTTGGGGTTGCAGCGTCAGTGGGCTTGTTAGGGGCTATGTCTTACGAGTGTGGGATCTACCCATTGATTTACAGTATAGCAATCTTCACAGGGACAACTGAGCGTGGTTTCAAAGCGGGATGATAGGTATTCTTTTCTCAGGGAAAAAGCATGGCTCAGGGAGCAGGACGAACCTGCCGGGAAGGCTATACCTGGCCATGCTTGCTTCAGGGAATTAATATGAAATAATGACATTGCATGTTGCTGTTGCAGGCTGTTGCATAAAATGTGCTTACAGTAGATCATCCTTATTTCAGTGGTTCAATCTTCAGTTTTGCCGATTGGGTTCAACGTTGCCGATGCAAAATCTATGTTTTGCTGGTAAGATCCTCAATTGAATCCAATGATCTTCGCTCATAGAAATTGGAAAATCCATAGGGTTAAAAAACGCGGAATTACTCCCCACCTTTGGAGTCCAGCATCTCCATATGGCTGATAAACTTGGCAAAGAAACTCACCTGGGGTGAAGATCGGTGGTTTCTGGATGGAAAACTCCCCATCTTTAAGAAACAGGGGGCCCAGGGGGGTCCAGCAATTGTTCCTATGAACTCTTTGAACCAATTCAACAACATCCAATGACGCATCCATGATTTTAGGACGGACTAGGGTCCTTCTTTCAGACCCATTTGAAGGTCAAATTGGGATATGGGGATATGGGGCTTCGTGCATTTCCTTTTCACAGTTTGCGTGCACTCAATGAAGAGATGGAAGGGGAATATTGCACGCAGCTGGAATTGGACAATGATGTTGGCTGATGTCTATGGTCAGGAAGAGGGTTGCAACTACAATATCATGTCAGGTTATAGGTTTTGGAGATGCCTCTGGAACCACTTCCTATGTCAAAAATCTTTCCAGTGGCAATGGTTACTCAACAACAATGGCACACTTGATATGTTTTGATTTAATTACCTTTGAATTTGGGTGACACCATGTCTAAGTCAATAGTTGCTTCTTGGGTCTTCTTTGGATGTTGGTTCAGGAATCCCCCAAATGAGATTTCCGGATACGTTTAGGTGGGGTCCCGAAGAGCAGTACATTTCGGAAGGGGTGGGGTAGAAGAGCTAGAAAAGCATTGCAGGACCGTTCTTCCGACTTCAAAAAACCATTCAAACACAAATCACCCACTGGTTCTTGAACATAAAAACATAGCAATGGAACATCCACCAGTTTTAAATAGGTATAGCAGAATATCATCATAAATCATCTGTAAATGGGCCATTTTTCATAGCTATGTTCAATATTATCTGGTTGGTGGTTTTAAGTTTTAACCATCTTGAAAAATATGAACGTCAAAGGGAAGGATGATCCCATATTAATTATGGAAAATAAAGTATGTGTTCCAAACCACCAACCAGAATATTATTGTTGAACCAGGGGATAAGTGATACTGTAAGTGTCGGATCTCCGACCTCATCCCCTTGGATTTGAACCTTGGCAGCCCAGGGGCTTTCTGAATCCAAGGCAAATTCCTTGGAGCGTGATGTCGAAAGGATGCTGTGTGCTGGGGGAAATTTGCTATCATCCCTTATGTCCCCTGTGATATTCCGATGAGATTTCCATATTGATAGTGGATTCTAATCTACAATTTCATCTCCATGAAACTACCCAGTAGAACCCCCTAAACCCTATTGGGGTGCAAAGGGACCTTATCACTACTCTGCTTGCCTAACCAAATGCTCAGTGCAACATCTTTCATAGTCTTCATGGTTTCCTGCTTACCATTGTTCATGGTTTATAGACTGCTTACAGTACCATTGGTAATGACTAAGAATGGTCCAATGGTTCATCTATATCCATGTATATATATATATATATATATCAACTTGTCTGCATATCGGGCTATGCCATCATGGCTAACTCAGATCGTAATCGCCCGCAATGTGTGATCGCCCGCAGTTTCACCTGCTAAAAAAAGTGAAACATGCTTACAATCAAATGTTGAAAATTGAAAATCAAACGTATATATATATATATATAATTCATTATAATTCTATACGTGTAATTATGTATAACTATAAAAAAATAAAAACACTAATATACATTCCAAATTATATATATACATTTAAATCGATCCAGACCGAGTTGAGAGGCGTTGAATGTTCACCTCCCTTTGCAGGAAACCGCAAGAAACTCTGGACGTGTTTGTTTTTGCCCTGCAACTTCAAACAGCCTTCAAAATTATCGCTTTTCGGATACTGTAATGAATCTTAAACTATAACCCAACATAGAAACACATACAGTTTCTGGGTGCTTCTTCATCATCCATTGGAAAATAAATCACATCGAAATCAACCAGCAAAAATAACACAAACAACACACGATGCAAATTGGGAAAAAAAAGTTCATTTTTCTGTACCTTTGCAAGGTTTCTCCCAATCCTGAGATCTTCCATTGCCACCTGGCGAATGGCGAGATTCATCTCGGTACAAACTTCTGATTGGAGCTGAGGGCTCATGTTGGTGAGCAGTTTTTGACGAACTACCTGAGCAGCTGAGCCTGGAGTCACCTCCCAAGCACCCGTATGTCATGGCATTTTTATGTTGACCAATTCGTGTAGGTATTTGCAGAGCCCCGACACGTATGTGGATCTGTATGGGTGATAATTCCAGGTGGGATGGAAACAACATGATGAATATGAACTAGAAAGAAAAACGCATGACACCAAGAACCAAATAATCCGTGGGAACCCAGCGTTCCAGGGACTGAGTATGATGGGTGAACAGCACAACGCACCCTGAATCGCAATTGCTGGTGAAATCATAACTTCTGGAGGCTCGATGAAAGTCCCTGCGAACAGAACCTTTGGGGAAGCTGTTGGGGTCACAAACTCACAGGCCATCGTACCAGCCAAACTTAGAGAAAAACAACATCTATTGCGGCCATTCCAGTCGACAAAGTACGCATCTGCGTAACAGAGTGACAGGCAAACCACGCTGGGCATGATAAGGATTAGGATGATTTGGGGATATATTAGGGGCTGTTGGGTGGTTTCAGCTCTCGTGAATTGTGAGTTGGGATTAATTACAGGATCATCCTCCCGAATCGTGCAAATAGGGCTTTATTTTCAAACATGCCACTGTCCCGTGAAACACATGCTGCCCCGAACACACAAGTCAAAGCCATTCAAAGAATGCGCAACAAAAAACGAAATATGCATGTGATACCTCAAAACCACAATTAATTCTTATAAGGATATAAGGGAACTCAGGAACTGATGATCAACAATGGCAATTTGAACTGGGGTACCCTATTTTCAAAAAAAACGCATATCAAGAAAATAACAATATCTGGGGGACTGGGGGAGGGAAAAAAGACTTCCCTCTGGTATGGACCGATCAATAATTCAATTCTGATCCCAAACTTCGACGTCTGCAGGAAATCAGGGACCAAGGGGCATACTGCGATTGATACCGGTTCTGCCTCAGGTGCTGCTGGATTCAGCCAACACCCGCAAGGGTGACCAAGCGAGAAAAAGAAACTGACTTAAAGCTTGATTAAGCTCCAACAACACACGGGCTTTCAATCCATCTATTCATAGGGGTAATCTGACTACGGGGGGGTGGTTGGATCGATCACATCCATGCACTGTATATTCATCCTGCAGCTTTCTCAGAATTGTTTTCCACAGTGTTTTTCCATATTTTTTTTCCCAAGAAATCGTAGATTGACCAGCCAGGTGACAGGAAGAAACTGCGAAGGCGGCGTCTGAGGTCATGGGGCAGGCCTTGCTCCTGGACGAAAAATCATCCCACCTAGTGACTACATAGACCAAACAACTCTTGATTGTGATTTGAGGGAGGTTCTAAACTGTTACAAACAGTTAAATTAACGAGTTTGTCTGGGAATAGATAAAATAGGATGCTCCATGGTACGCCTAAATCTATTGAATCGAGTGGTTCATCAACATGTTCCCTTATTAAATAGCCCGGGGCTGCAAAGGGAATACCACATGTTTGGACAAACCGGGTTATTCGGATAGAATGCAAAACAACAATTGTTGAGCCATGTTGGCTAGGTTGTACTGCTCTGCGGGGGTCACACGCATCATTGCATGAACCATGATTTGAAATCAGATTTGCAGGGGATGATCTATGACTTAGTCTATGACCCATGATCTAGACCCTGAGAGACCCCAATTCGATTGCAAAAGTTTTGATTCACCTTCTGGTAATTTAACAGTTTGCTATTCACAGCGTCAATTTCGTAACATGATTTACCTCTTTCAAATTAGAGTAAACATGCCAATTTTCCAGAGCAACCTGTCAAACAAAACTATCGAACCCCATTCTACAGTACCCCATTCATGTGGTTAAAACAATAAACTATCCCCAAAATCACCGTTTGTATGGGTGGTAAAGACCATCAAACATGGGGTGGTTTATGGCATTGTTTTACCCACATTAGTCACCATTTTTCACCATTAATCATACATCAATCACCCATGAATGAATCACCATTATTAACCACTATTCACCATTATCCATTGTTTTATCCACATTAGTCACCATTATTAACCATTATTAACCAGTATTAACTGCCATTAACCATGGATATTCCCATTATTAAATCCTCTTCAATCAAACCGTTGAGTTCGATGACTTCCGGCCTGCATCATCCTGTTGAGGCTATTCATCTTCTTCCGGAACTCCTGGTTCTCGGCGTTCATATCCTCGGTTTTTTTGGGTGGATGAGTTGGTAACTACTATAGAAACTATGAAACAATGTTTAAAAATGAACTATTGATTTTAACGGATGAACTATCTACTACTAACGGCGCAGGTTTTCTTCCATCCACAGTATTCTCGAGAACTGAAGGCATTCAGGAATGGTGTCATAGTGTTTATATCAACAGGTGAATTGTATATTAGAAAAAAACAACAAAAAATCCCCCAACTGTGAGCACATGAAATTAAATTACATTGATTTGTTTTAAGAAAGGGTTCCCCAAATATGCCTTTTCCACTACCAATAGACCTCTCAGTGGAGTTTGGGCACCCCATCGCCTGGAACAAAACTTATTCTGTGGCAACCCTGTGAGACTTACCAGGCAGCACCAAAGTGAACCCCCACAAATAGATCGACCAGTTAGGAAAACTGGGCACACTATATAAAATTTGTGAACATCATTTTTATACTGCATGTACATATGTACATATCTGTCATAGGTATATGTATTTTTATCTATATATATATATACATGTGCGATTTATATGTATAAATATATATATATACTAGTACAGAGATTTAGCATTCTGGAAAATGTATAATGTATACTCTACTCTTTGGGGAAGAACTTTTTGACCAGGAGTTTGCCCAACAATGGGTTGACTTCTGGGAGTATTCGCATGCTGGGCTTTGCAGCAGTTTTACAGCACCCCATCCAAAGAAGAAAATTGATAGATAGGTCGAGAGAAATAAGATAGATAGATAGACAGATAGATAGGTAGATAGGTAGATAGGTAGATAGGTAGATAGATAGATAGATAGATAGGTAGACAGGTGGATAGGTAGATAGGTAGATAGGTAGGTAGGTAGATAGGTAGATAGGTAGATAGGTAGATAAATAGTTAGGTAGATAAATAGATAGGAGTACATCGCATGCTGCTTGTGAAACAAACACCCGAAGCAAAACCCGTCACGTGTCGTCCATGACAATTGTGCCATGGAAACTGAAGGTGCTGCATGAGACTGCTGGAATGCAGCCCATGTCATTCAGCTCAAGCCAAAGCCTAAGTAGATAGGTAGATAAGTAAATAGGTAGGTAGGTAGATAGTAGATAAGTAGATAGGTAGCTAGGTAGGTAGGTAGCTGGGTAGCTAGGTTAGCTAGGTAGATAGGTAGGTAGATAGATAAATAGATAGAATGATAGATAGATATATGTAATGGATTATGTATCTAAGTTATAATATATATATATACACATCCTCCCACAAGTGTGATACTTTGAAACCATTCTGCGCACAGTTCGGGTGGAGTTTGGGCTGGGAATGGTTCCACTTTGCCATTAACAAATCGAAGTTTGTAGGTCCAATTTTCGCCGTAAGGCCTTGAGACATACCCAGATGTCACATGACATTCTGTCACATCAATTCAACAGGAAACATATTCAAGAAAATCATGCACGATCATCATTATGCAAAATAGTCATAGTCATATAGCCATATATATCCATATATATATATATATGTATATTATATATTAAAGAAAATAACCTACATAATATACACAATGGCAATGTTGTTCTAAAATTTAAAATGCAAACATCTATGCGGCCAGGAGGCCGAAGAAATGGCACAGACTTCTCCCAGAATCTGTGCCCAGCAGAGTCCAGCAACCAGCACAATCACCTCACCAAGACTAGGGTTTCTTTACGCTGAAAATGATGAAACAATGGTGGTTTAACATGATTCAAACATCCAACGCTGGGAAAAATGATGGTTCTGTGACTATCACATTGTGATAATTCACCATCCAACACTGGGAACTTTAATGGTGGTTCAACCATCAAAACATTGGAAACAAATTGAACGAAATGGTGGTTTTACAGTTTAACCAACAAAAATGATTTGCTGCGCATTAACCAAAAGTTTCTCGGGGATGAGCCACTGGCATTTCTACCGTTCTATCATCATAAAAAGGTTGGTTCAAGAAACCATGAAAACACCATGACTTCCCAATGATCAATAACTAGATTTGTTGGCACAATTTGCAAAGTGACCGACTTACACCCCAAAAAACAAATCGGATATCATTGAGATACCGGTAGTACCGCGCAAGGCGGTGGCAAAAGTTTCAAGGATAGGATACTATAGGAGAGGTGAGTTGTTGTGATGCATGGATTGCAGAGCAAATCCACTGATGGACCGAAAGGTGGTTGGAGTTGTGTTTTTTGGGGTGGTTGCAGTGGTTGCAGCCACAACTGCTGGATGTAGTGTGCTGTAGTGCAGCTGTAGTTGTAGTTGTAGTGTAGTGGAGTTGTAGCTGTGTGTGGTGCAATTAGTGTAGCGCAGTTGTAGTTGCAGTTGTAGTTGTGGTGTGGTGTAATGAGTGTAGTGTAATGTAATGTAATTTAATGTAATGTAATGTAATCCGTAATGTAGTGTAGCGTGCTGTAGCGTGCTGTAGCGTTGTGTTCTGTAGCGTAGTCTATTGTAGTGTGGTGTGCTGCAGCGTTGTGTGCTGTAGTATAGTCTACTGTATTGTAGTCTGGTGTAGTGTAGTGTAAAGTAGTGTAGTTGTAGTTGTAGCTGTAGTTAGTGTAGAGAAGCATAGTGTAGCGTAGTGGAGCAGTGTAGTGTAATTAGTGTAGTGTAGTGTAAGTGGTTTGTGTAGTGTAATTAGCGTACTGTAGCGTAGCATACTTGCATTTGCATTTGCAGCTGTAATGGTAGTGTGGCTGTAGCCATAGTTGCAGTTGCAGCTGTCTGTCGCCGTGTCTAGCTATCAATCTATCAATCTATCTGCAAGTTTGAAAACAAAGCTATTCTGCGAGACTTCCTCAATTCTTGAACTTGACAACGTCAAAAACGAAGCAGTTCTGCGAGACTTCCTCAATTCTCGAACTTGACAACATCAAAAACGAAGCAATTCTGCAAGACTTCATCAATTTTGGAAGTTGACAACATCAAAAACGAAGCAATTCTGCGAGACTTCCTTCAAAAATGGAAAGTTGAGTGCAGAGCTGACGGCCTCGTGCCAATGCGTTTAATGTTTTTTCCAATCCATGTCTCTAAAGTATTGCGCCTGCCACGAAAAAGTGGCCAGGTCATACGAAGTGCTGCACCTGTCACGCAAAATCATCTTAGCAAACATGAAGATCTGATGCTCCAAAATGCAACCCCTCTCAAGAAATCAGCGCCCTGACCTCCTAACATCTCTGATGAATATGTCTCTTGTACTGCCCTGGCCACGCGAAATGGATCTTTGCAGATCCTCTTCAAATGTCCCACCCCTGCCAGTGCTTTTGAAACTGCTACAAAACCATCACGTTGTGCTCACTTTTGACAAGGTGCAGAATCCCTTGCGCCTGCCATGCAGTATGACATCTGAACGTCCAAAAGTGGTCCGACCATGTGGTTTTAACATTTTGGAAACGCGCTTTGCGCCACAGTGGCGTGCACTTTTTCATCATCTCAACTGCCAAAGGTGCTCCGAGAATGGTGTGTTTTGTACATTTTGACATATTTTGACTTGAAAATGTGCTTCGCGCCACAACAGCGTGCACTTTTTCATCATCTCAACTTCCAAAAGTGGAATCCAAAAGCGGTCTGAGACCGTCAGTTTTTTACATTTTTGACGTGGAAATGTGCTTCCCGCCACAATGGCGTGCACTTTTTCGTCATCTCAACTTCCAAAAATGCTCCGAGAATGGACGAACAGCAAGGTAGCGCAAAAACAAACCAGAAATCTTAGGCACAGCAACGGTGGCGTGCCTAAGCATCTGGTGGCCCGTCAGAACAGAGGGTGCCGCGGCAACCCCATTCCCACACTGGGCCAAAGAAATGGCAA
>Ga0126342_10012736_pt1 | contig 14962 bp, 18 predicted proteins | sample Cyp1metagenome_FD_92528 | JGI IMG/M metagenome (GOLD analysis project Ga0126342, IMG submission 92528) | Coral microbial communities from Lord Howe Island, Old Settlement Bay, Australia - Cyphastrea 1 metagenome | ecosystem: Host-associated > Invertebrates > Cnidaria > Coral ...
CTATCCATCTATCCATCTATCCATCTATCCATCTATCCATCTATCCATCTATCCATCTATCCATCTATCCATCTATCCATCTATCCATCTATCCATCCATCTATCCATCTATCCATCTATCCATCTATTCATCTATCTGTCTATCTGTCGATCTGTCTATCGGTCTATCTGTCTATCGGTCTATCTGTCTATCTGTCTATCTGTCTATCTATCTATCTAGCTATCTACCTATCTACCTATCTATCTATCTATCTATCTATATCTATATCTATATCTATATCTCTATCTATCTATCTATCTATCTATCTATGTCTATCTGTCTATCTGTCTATCTGTCTATCTGTCTATCTGTCTATCTGTTTATCTGTCTATCTGTCTATCTGTCTATCTATCTATCTACCTACCTATTTATCTATCTATCTATATCTATCTATATCTATCTATATCTATCTATATCTATCTATATCTATCTATATCTATCTATATCTATCTATATCTATCTATATCTATCTGTCTATCTATCCATCTATATATCCATCTATCTATCCATCTATCCATCCATCTATCCATCTATCCATCTATCCATCTTATCTTATCTTATCTATCTATCTATCTATCTTATCTTATCCTATCCTATCCTATCCTATCCTATCCTATCTATCTATCTATCTATATATATCTCTCTCTCTCACTCTCTTTGTGTGTTTGCATCTTGTATACCAGCATTTCTATCCATACTTGTGTGATTCCACATCTTCTCTTTGTGATAAGTGTGGACTTCTTCCCTCGCGCCTCAACCGTTTTGGCTCGTTGCACTTTCTGAGGTTTCGCCTGCACAGGTGGTAAAATGATGTCGTTTTTCAAGGGCCATGGCTGGTACAATCACCCGCAGACCGGACTTGAGTTGTGATAGCTATGGTTGGTGACATGCACCGGACTTTGTTCATTTCAATTTGGTTTTGACATAGTTTGACTTGTTTGACAGGTTTTTTCCCAGCATGGACAAAAGGCGATTAAGTGGGTCACCTATGTTACAAACCTCACATGGATTTACATGGGTGGTACCGTATATCTTCAGGAAATGATGGGCACCACAGGACATTACATCCATTTACTAGATGATTGTCCAATTAAAACCTCCGTATTTTTAGGGGATTTCCCAGCTAGCCATGTTTGATTACCGGAGGGTAAATCATCTTTTTTTAGCATTACCATATAATCCGCCAACCTGATTGGTAAATCGTGTCTGTTGGTGTCAGCCCAGATCCAATATGATTCAATCCTGTCGCCCAGTTTTTGGTGTCGCGGAATGGCAAGGTGACCCAAATCATCTCCAATTGTTCCCAGAACTGATATATCTAATTACGGATTGTTGATGATTAGACTATTTTACTTTTCATTATATATATATATATATCAGATCCAATTGTTGAGAACAATATTTTTATTAGATTAATGATTAGAAGAACATATAATATATAAGTTGGGAACCATATGGAACCATATAAATATTAGATAATGACTGAGGGCCATATTAGACGACGTAATTATATCATATAAATAAATAAATAACTAAATAAATAAATAAATAAATATCAATATATCTATATATAATACACACATATATATATATATAAACATATGCACACGCCATCTCCAAGGAGAAGTTCAGAAGGCCTCCCGCGCACGGATCGCATCGATGGCGGCCTGCTCCTTGACACGCCTCTGCTGGCCTGTCCGAAGAGCACGCGTGCGCACATGCCAATGCAAATGCCAATGCAAGTATCTGGATATTATGTATAGATAGATATATATATATATAGAGATATAGATATATCCATATGCGTATTATACATATGTATATATATATGCATATACACCGCGTATTGTATATTAAGAACCATTAATTATATAATATCATCACTATTCATTATCATTATATTGACGTATTCATAATACGCAACAAGGTTCAGAACGATTATTTTACTCTTCAAAAATTGGACATGCTGATTGCAGGATTCGTTTGTCCAGGTCCTACACTTTCTTGCATTTCCCCTCTTTCTGCGAGCTAGTATGAGCGCAGACACAAGAAGAAGGAACTCAATTTCTTCATTTATCAGAATCATGAAAAATATTCAAAGTCTATCGCTTAATTTTTTTTCGCATTCCGAGTCTTCACAGAATGCCCTTCCTTCTCCCATGACGGATCCATGGTGCTGGTATATATGCTAACATAAAGCGGGTATATTGATGGGATCCATGTTACCATATATTACCATATATAGCACCATGGATCCTATGGGTCTTGTACGCTTGAGGCATGTCAAACTGTGAACCCAAAGCCCGGATGACACCACGACATACCACTTTCCGTTTCTGCGCCTAGCTTCATCGCTCGTCGCAAGGGTACGCAAATCACTGGAATCCTGGGTCACAAAAAAGGTACTTTGTTTTTTTCCCAATCCAAATCACTTGTTTATACAGATGTATGATTTATGATTTTGTGGTACAGGTTTTTCAAATTCATATCATTCATATCTATATTTCATTGATTTCAGATTATGACATTCTGGCAAATCTCAATCTCAAATTGAGTTGGGTCCTACCTATTCCCAAGGCAACCCCATATCGGTAAAAAAAACAAACAAACTAACTACAGTATCTACCTGACATCTGGTATTGTAATGTATTGTAATGTATTGTAATGTACAGCTTTGAGTGCTTTTGAAACAAACCCGAACAACATAAACAAATCCATTCCTGAAGATTGTCTCAATTCTATGCCGGTTGCATTTTTCAGTGGGACATATCACACCTCTGCAGCCACGTCTGTCGGTCGCCTTTTTGTCCCTCAGCTGCACTGGTCGTCTACACGGCCACCTGACAGGTGACACTCCAATGTTTCATCGTGCTTTCCGTTGAACATCCAAAAAAGTGGTTTCAATAAGTTTCATACTCAAATGTTGGAAAACAACAACATGTTCTATTTTTTTGGGGGGGTTATATAACTAAATATATATACTTATAAGTCTTCAATGTTCCCTACTACCCTAATGTAAGTTAAATCCTCAGTGCAAGTTCTCCAGACTCAGCCTGCGACACCTGGCCGGGGGCTTGAAATCTGGCTCTGATCATCTGTATTTCACCTGTAGTTTGGCAACTTTGGAAATGTCAATGATCAGTAACTTGGAAATGTCATTATCAGTAACTTGGAAATAGTTCAACCTTGAAAATGTCCATGGTGAGTACCTTTGGGCCCACCCCAGACATCAAAACAAGCCTTCGCACCGTTACCAAGTTCTTCTACGTCATCTCGCTGATCTTGTCATCAAACCGGTGTTACCCCAACCATCCAGATTGCGAGGCAATTGGTTGCAAATGGGGCAGGATGCGAGAAGAATTAAATGGGAAAACCACGTCAAGATCACCATCAAACACTCACATTCCTGTCTTTTGAAGGGAACCCAGGGATCTTGATGTAATAGAAACACCTCCAGTAATTAAACATCACCAAACATGGCAATGAGAAATCCCAACCAGTTGTAAGGAAATTCTGAAAAATCATGTGATATCATGTGTAAATTAGAATATTGATCAACATGGATATGACACGATATGACCTGTGGAGTTCCGGTGCCAGGTTAAGCTGCACGCTCATTTTTTTGGGCCAAAGGGCATGACCCTCCGGCAGCTTCACTGGATGTCTCTGGCATCATTTTTGCTGGACTTGCCATGACTTGCCTACCCTCTGGCAATTTGTTGGAGAGGTTTCGAACTGAAAAATAGTCATGTTTTTTTGGTAAGATTGAACTCGTCCTGATGATTCATGAAGTCCGATATGAACTTGCCCAATACCTTCCTCTTGTGTCGGTTGAAGATCGGGAACAAAGTCCCAGCAATCAAGGCGCATTGCAAGAAACCCGGGCTTCTCTAGTAACAATGGACAAACACTGGAGTTTGCCATAAACATCCATAAACCATTGGCAAAAGATGCATGAAACTCGTGCTTCATTTTCCGCATAAACATGATAAACCAGGATTAAGGATTTATCGGATAAACATTCATAAACATATTCATAAAACATTCCAGTAAGTCCTGGTTTTCCCACTACAAACATGCTATATACCCTCTGGTAAACTAACATAGCTATTGAAAATGGCCATTTATAGTGGATTTTCCCATTAAAAAAGGTGATTTTCCATAGTTACGTTAGTTTACCAGAGGGTATGCGATATTGAAAACACGCGAACTTCCGCGAAATTCTCGCCATCCAATCCAGCTCTGCTCACAACTCCGCGGCAGCTTGCCGCAGCGGTGAAGTACCAGGCAAGGGCGCCTTGCCACGCAACGTCAACAAACCTCGGCGAACGGGATCTGGCGTTGAGGAGTTGAGTTACTTGGCGCTTCAAACATTTATTAAAATAACATAAGCGCCATGAAAAAAATAGGAGATCCCATGGGTCGGATGAAACATGTTTCAAACCACCAGCCAATAATATATATATATATGTATATATATAATGATATAGGTGCATGTGCACATATTGGGTCATAAAAACATGTAAAAAAACACCTCACCAATCAAGCACTGTGAAACCCATCATTCGCAGGGCTAAGCAACGATTCACCATGGGCCTTGGATGGTGAAGTGCCGCCACATGCCGCGCTCCGCTGTAGTACCTCCATTTCTCAATGGATCGGTTTTTGGGAAAAACTTCACCGGAAACCATCGATTTTCAAATTAAGATCGTGGGGATTTCCTGTAAAACGTTCCTTGAAAGCAATCCATTGGATATTCCCGATGTGCACACTAATCCCTGTATCTGACTGTTGAGTAGCGAGGCCAGGATTCTTGTTTTATCAACAAAAATCCTCACATCTGCAGATCTATACGCAGGTTATCTCACTCACATTTCTCTGGAAAAAAACGCCAGAAGTCACCAACAGTTACCCTCTGGTAAACTAATATATATAATAATATAACTATGAAACATCATCATTTTTGATGGGTAAATCAACTGTAAATGGCCATGTTCAATAGCTTTTTGATGCTTTTTGTATGTTTGCCAAAGGTGCCCCGCCATGATAGCTCTTGAGGATCATCTGCTAGTTGAACTCCAATGTTGCTCGGTAAATCATGGTAAATCTGTAATGTTCAACCACTTTTTCAGCTTCTGCTGCTGTATGCTATTCTTGTATGAGTTTTACCCATCAATAATTTGAAGACGTAGTGGAAATTGGGGTGGTCTTTATTACTCAAGAATCAACCAACACATCCCATGCTTGATGGTTAAATCACAAAGTTGCTGATTAAATCCCCATGTCTGATATGTTAAATCCTACCATTTCTGGTAACATCACTATTTGGTTGGTGGTATACCTACCCCTCTGAAAAATGATGGACTTCGTCAGTTGGGATGATGAAATTCCCAACTACTATGGACAGTCATAAAAGCCATGTTCCAGTCACCACCAATCAGATCACCATCATATTCCATTGTTGTTGGTTTATACCCTATTAATTAACCACTATTAATATCACCAACCAGATGGTAAACTCTCATGCATTTTCCAGAACCGACGCCTCAACTCTCCATCGATGTGCTTCCTCCAGGATTCCTGGGACACATCCAGCGGCTCGAATTCGGCCAGCCTGGCTGGTTTTTTTCTCCGAGAAATATGGGAAAATCGATGGGAAATGGGGACAATCCTGGGAAATGTCCCTATAAACAATGGGAAAATCATAGGAAATAGGAAACACAAAAGGGAAATCCCCATGAAAAATGGAGGTTTTCCTGCTGGGAAGATGATCCATTGGTGGATTCTCAGGCCGCGTTTGATTACCAGAGGCTACTTGAATATTCATGGAAGATATAAACTACGGAAATGAATGGGATACCCTCCGGTAAACTGTCCCATAGCTATGGAAAAACACAATGTTTCATGGGAAAACTCACTATAAATGGCCATTTTCAATGGCTATGTTAAATTACCAGAGGGTAATGGTACTTAAAGGGATGTATAATCAACGATCTCAACAACAACCTGATGTACATCCCACTTCAAAGGAACTACCAGTTACATGGACTACGTATGGGCTACGTATGGGCTACAAACCATTTACTGACTGGGATGCGCAGCCAAGCATAAAATGGATGGGTTATACCCAACCATATAGGATATTAATGGTACATTATAATATACATATATATATATACATATATAGAATATATATATATATATGTGTGTGTGTATGTAAATGGGATATAACATTAACCAACACATGGAGATGTGTAAGCCAGTAAAATGATGTGGATATGATGTACCACTACGTGAAAAGATGCCTCCAGGAAACAAACAGGACCCTTGCCTGATCTACCATACTCCAGGTACCCACCAAAGTGGATCAGCATGCGGAGCAACAAATTGTTGCCTGTATGGTCCCATAATCCATGTAGTACTCTCTGGTAAACTAACATAGCCATGGAAAATCATCATTTTTAACGGGTAAATCAACTATAAATGGCCATTTCCCATGGCTATGTTAAATTACCAGAGGGTAACCCCAATAATAAACCTACTATTTGGGGATGGCTTATACCACCCATTTTTTCATGGTGATTTTGAGGGTTACCACATTAACAACATACCAATTCACCGCCACTATGAACTACCCCAGTAAGGCACCAGTTTGAGCTGAGTTTCCCAGAGCTTGTCCCACCATTTCCCCTGGGGATTCTACATGTGGAAAATCCCACCATCATTTCCTTACTGCTGCGTTTTACGTTTCGGGAATTTTCGGGAATGATCCATGAATCATCACATTCGTAATTTCATCATCCCAGCAACCCATCCATTCACCCATCCAGCAACCCTACGTAAAACGCACCAGTAAGAATATGCGTATGTCCCACTATACCATTGAAATAGTGGACTTTTCCCATTAAAAATGGTGGACTTGTCCCATTAAAAATGGTGATTTTCCCATTAAAAATTGTGATTTTTCCGCACCGCCCCATGTTCCACTCGCCATCGGAAGTGCCCTATGGGACGGTGTTTGGCCTCGCCATGGTGAAGCTGGACCACTCTGAGGAGATACTCCTGAAAAAACCACCGGATGTTTGGCGACCTTAACAAATGTACCGTATCGTTATTTAACATAGCCATGGAAAATCACCATTTTTAATAGGTAAACCATCTATAAATGGGCCATTTTCCATGGCTATGTTAAATAACCAGATGGTATAGCAAACATAACAAAAATAGAACTGCACATTGTTTTTGTCCACATTTTTTTCGGATTGGAGTTTACCTTTCTATCTCTTTTGGGGAAAAACAAACAACGCAAATAGGTAAAATATCAAACTAAATGGGCCATGGCTTCCATAGTTATATAAAATTACGGGAGGTCATACATACATAGTCATAGATGTGAATGCATTGCATCATTCTATGTAAGATAATATGTATACTGTGCATCAGTGTATATATCAATGAGTACTAAGATGTTTCTCATACAATTTCATATGTAAAATATAATATAGGCATGCAAAGACACATACATCAAATGGACAAATGTATGCTATCAAAATCGTAAAGGCTAACGATCCCAACATTCCAAGTTGCCCAGCCCCTCTCCTGTCCACTTTCCAAGTTGCCATGGGGTGAAGCAACACATCCTCGGCACTGGATATCCAATGAGATCTACGACATTCTACGACCAAATCTGAAAAAAAATCACCAGACGTAGATCAAAGTGGCATGGAAAGTCTCTAAGGGTTTCTGAAATTGTCTGCTTTGTCCAAATCTGTTGCGAACAGATTTACAGCAGTCCTCTCTCTCTCTCTCTCTGGACCATTTGAGGCGGTGCAACCTGGAACCTGTTCCACAATGGAAACTATGATGGCACTTCACGCACTTGGATCGCATCATTTGAGCATCAAGTTTGGTTACCCAACTATATCCAAAGATCAAATATTGACATGACCTTCATGACCCCCATTTGGAATGACTGATCCCATGATCCATGATGCTTCCTGGCGCATTGAAGATTTGATCCCCGGCTTTGGATTTTATCTTTGGGGGAAGTCAGTATCTTTGGGGGAAGTCAGTCTTCGGGTGACTGACTTCTCTTTTGATCATTAAGTTCCATCTTTTGTGTGGGTGGGTGGTCGAGATGTGGTCGAGATGTGGTCTAGATGTGCCGAGATGCTACTTCCTGGAAGACCTTGACGATGCTGGGCAAAATGAAATGCTCCAACCTCACTTGCTTTCTGAGCCACCCGGCCCCTAAACAACAGAAACGCAATGGGGAAGATCATCCCTTTTTCCGGGACAAAAACTCAACAGATCTGAAACCACCAGCCTGTCAGCTACTGGTGCTATAACCTGGAAAGAATGCCAGACCTCTAGTTGTAAACAGGCATGAACATTCAAAACCTATTGATTCCACTTAGAAACAAAGATGTGACCTACATACCAGAAAAAATGAAGTTATGTGCGCGGATGGGAAGCCTGATCATATCTGCTTGGATCTTCTTTTCGCTGATGCATTTCCGCGTGTCAACTGAAACTATAGATGTTCCAACATGTTTTTCCAAATCTGTTTGTTTTGGAATCCCATCAATCAAACAATCAAGAGGTACTCTATATGGTGGTATCATCATGTATCATCGCTATCATTGCTCTCATCATCAGAATCATTCCTGCTGCAGTCCTTCAAAAAATATCATGTTCGCTCTCATTGTACTGTCATTATGCAAAGGGTTGTTGCATCGCCACTATCACAATTTAAGGTGGTGCCTCGCGCTTGTAAATTGATTTATAAACCCACATGAGTATCTGGGGCCCCACCTTCTAGGGGTAGGACTTCTAGTTTCTGCGACGCGAATGCCCAGCATCCAAGTGACATGTTGCACGAAGCCCGAAAACCAGCGCGGTTCATGTGCGTGCAGGGGCCAGTCTGGGCCACTAAAACACCTGGCTGCGACCGGAGATGGGAAAATCCATGGGAAAATCTGTAGATATCGGCAGAGATGTGATCACTGCGGGGTTTTCCTGGTTGCTTTCTGGTTCAAACAATCTGAGAAAAACACCTGATTTTGCCTGGGATCATCTCTGGAAGAAATCCGAAAAACCTATGAACAGTTACCATATCCATTACATTCCATGACTATATTTTTACCTCAATATCAACAATATTCAACATTAAATGTATAAATATATACTGTACTGTACATATAAAGAATGGAAAAAATCATTTAAAATCCACCAACAATTCATCGATAATTGATACTGTAATAGCAGTTCCAAGCCACTCTTTTCATGCATATGTTCACGACAAAGGCGGTAGAAATCGACACCTTGGGGGCTGTACAGAGGTTGCCGCGGTCATCTTGGGGACCTCTGGTTTTTTCTTCCTCTCATATCAGCCTCAAAGTTACATTTTTCAAGTTGAACGTACCAGACCTTTCCGGTCCGACTTCAAAATTATATCAAACCCACTCAACTTTGAACACCCCAGAAAGCTCTGGAAAAACAATTCCCACTGACGTTTGCACCTGTACTGGATGGGCCAAACGCGACTTATCCTGTGGGTCAACACCCTTGACACCGTGCCGTTCACACACTGCTGATAGCTGGTACAGCTGGGACGTTCACCCTCCCAAGACGGAAAATCCTACTTTTGATCCATCTTCATATCCCACATTAGGCATATTGGGAAATATAATGCCAGAAAAAGTGTCAAATAGAATGTCAGTTGGTGGGTATCACTCGAAGAAGGTAATTATCACTTTTTTTTGGAAACACACCCATATTGATAAACTTCATAAACCCGGGGGTGTCATTAGGAAATCTGGGGTAACAGTACGAACCCACATAAAAACGTGGAAATCCCTGGATGAAACAGCGACAAGACGAGACGCTGTAAAGCTTCTCCAAAGCCCGGCTATCGGCCACATCTGGGAAATCCAGGATTATGACCTGCACACATGGGGAAGAAACGACAGTCTTCTGTTTTGTTGTTTTTTTTTACACGGGACTTATGCAATAAACATGGGGATTGATATATCTCCACACATGGACGGGCATCAGACTGTCAGATGGGTGGAGATGGTGGAGTTGTTTGTTGTTTGAAGGGATCCTTTGGTTGGTAAATTTTGGGTATAGATAACATTTAAGATGCACTATAGACATGTTAATCATGTGTAAGGATCTGAAGTGTTTCAATCGAAGGTTTTCTGCTTCAAAGATCTGAGATGTTTTGGGGGAGGTCACCCTCCAAGATGACAATTTCTTCCAACACGACCGATGTCAATAGTCAGCAAGAAAATGCTGCCATCTAAACATAAAGGACAACAACTACAATTGTATATATATATATGTACATATGGATAATTCCAAATCCATTCCTAGAGCTTGATTATGATAATTTACCAACACATCGCATTCTACCTGTACTTGAGGCCTCCCTTAACCTTTTTCAAGGTCTCACGGCCGAGACGCATCAAAGGTATGGTCCTTTGGAAGCTCCTGGAGGTACTGCATGGCATCACCTGAAGGCCACATGCCGGGCTTTAGTCAAGGAAATCACATCAGGAAACCTTCAGCTATAACAGCCAGCGCCAACCCAGCTACCCCGCAGAACCGTCTCTGCAATCCGACAATCAAATTCAGACTGTTCATGAAACCTGTCAAAACCTTCGCGTTTTGACCAGGTGAAGACCTTTCGGCTGTCACAAAAGTGGCCTGTTACCAGGTGCAAGCGGGGGTCCTGAAAACTGCCGTTCGCCAACCTTGGCAACGTTTTCAAATGGATATGCATTGGTTTAGATGTGTATGCATGAATATGTACGCATATATTTCTATATAGACACGTTTGTATGAATATGTATCCTCAAACATGAAAGTGTATATGTAGAATATAGCTAGAACTAATACTAATAGATGTAGCTTTTTCAAAGGATAAACGACAATCTTGATATTACATCTATATATATATATATATATATATACACGATATCTATATGTATATATATATGTGTGTATATATATATAAATATGTATATATTCATATATGCATATGTGGCTCGAACAAAGAGGTTCCATCCCAGCAAGGGTTTTCTCTCACTCTTTTTGCGTTGATTCCATGGAACCTGGGCCATTTCTTCAACATGATACACTCCTCCGTGGAGATTTTGGATGGATTATAGACTCAAACAATCCAAATGACTATATATACAACTGGGAATATGTCCTCATCCAATAATTATGTCAGAGTCATGATCATTCATGATATATTCTCATCAATGAGATGATATATCTCATCAGATATGTTGGATATTAAGGATATGTGTTCCCCGGGTCCCCTAAAACTATGGTCACTTCACATTTTCCATAGATTTTCCCAGCAAAAGGTGCGCCCGCCGAAAAACTGGGGCATCCATTCTGAGGCGAATCTGGTGACCTCATAGTCGATGTCGACCATGGTTGCATTCAGCACACTTCTCCTGTCGCCAAAATGCCAAAAAACATGGGAAAATCATGGAAAACATATAGGAAACACATTTTTTATATGGAAAATCCATGAAAATCCCCCATCAATGAGGTTTCCAATGGGAAAATCATCCAACTAAATGGTGACCAACTCCAGCACTGTCAGGTCAAGTACATATATCACATGTGTATGTAATTGAATACTTCTATAATAAATATACTTATATAACCGTGCTTCTAGCATCTAGCACTTCTATAATAAATAATGTATATATTATATAATTCTATAGTACTTATAGCAGCTCTATGTTTTATTCAGTAATACAAAGTATTTACATGTATTTACAGATATATCTAATATAAATAAATGAATCATGGGTAATATTTAGATTGTTCACCAGCGTAGCCCAGGCTCCAGCGCAGCACTTCGCGCGGCCCGGCACCGTCACCAGAACCTCCCAGGAAGATCTTCTCGGGCGCACGGCCAGACCTCGGGACGGGTTGTTTACAAAACGGATGACATTCCATGGTGGAATATGCATAGCTATGAATAGGTAATATATTCAATGGCCATTTCAGGATCCTAGATGGAGGTACCTACCATATATAAGGCCTATGTAAGGCCTATGTAAGGCCTATGTATATAAGGGGATATCCCAACAAAATATGGCCAAACATATGGTACAGTACCTTCATTTTAGGATCCTGGAATTCCCATTGATATATAGTTGTTATAATCTATAAATAATCCATGAATTAAGCATATGGATAATAGCTACAGATAGGTAATAGCTGCTAATAGCTGGTAGAATCTATCAATTAAGTCCGCGTGCTGAGTATAGTCCATATGATACTCTTTGGTAAACAAACAGTTTCCTATGGAAAAAAAAAAAAACATTTTGAGTAAATCAACTCAACATGACCAAATCCGATAGCTATGTTGAATTACCAGAAAGATATCAATGATAATCCATATCCATTTTGTATAGATGTTTGTATGGTAAAAAAAACTTATGTACACTACTCAATCGCTGACCGAACTATTGAAGGCTTCTTCAGGGCTTATTTTAAGAGCTTAGCGACCGCCAACGACGAAAAAGAAGGGCGTCTTAGCCCTCTATGGCATATATTCTCTGATTGGTTGGTTCACCAAAGTCAGTGGGGAATGTCCGAGAAAGGATGGACAATGTCAAAGCTTCCAAAGCATCAGCCAGTTATGGGATGATATATCCACCAGTGATGCAATATCGAATGGCTGTAGGTTTTGCATGGCATTGACGATTTGAAACAACCATGATCCTGTGTAAAGGGTTAATGGGGTGATTGTTGGATGAAATGGGCACAAACTAAGCAAACCACGCGAGCTTTATCCGCGAGAGTGCTGGGAAGGCACCATTCCCCAAGATAGGTTTTGCTTAGCTGGGCTGCCCTGCACACCGCCCCATACAATAAATAATATAATAATATAATAAAAAATAATAACATATAATATGAAATAAAATATAATATAATATAATATGATATGATTTAATATAATATAGTTAAAATAAAACAATATAATATAATTTAAAAACATATTTTAATATAATATAATATATAAAATATAATTTAACAAAACAACAAAAAAACATATTAATATAATATAATATAATATAAATATAATATTACAGCTGAATGCAGCACAAATGATACAGCCCAGGCGCTGGAGGAGGAAAACGCTCAAGGCAGGATGAATCATCATCTCCTAAGGCTTGGTCCGTGATCCCATCAGCTACCCCTGGCTACCACCAGATGTGGGGATAGGAATGATTCATTATACCACCAATAACCTATATTATGCTACGCATGACCTATATTCCCAAATATGGTGGTTGTAATTGGTTATAGTATAGCAGATTTTACCAGCAGAATAGTGGTTATAGTAGGTACATGTAGCTACTATAAGCAATCTTAAGCATGCTGAAGCAGAAACCAAATCAACAATGCCAGGCGTTCGTCTCAATCAAACCAGCTTCAGCAGCCTTCCTACCTTTTTTTTGGGGTTGTGGAGTGATTCTCTGCAATCCGAGTCTCGTGATAAATATGTTCATCCACACTATGGCCTCAGGGATTTGGTCACTTCCAAACACGAGTGCGCCAGGGCAGCAACAACATGGCTTTGAGTGGCACTCAGCACCCAATACTGTGACCAACTGTGACCATCTGTGACTACCGTGACTACCGGTGACTACCGTGGCCACATTTCGGATTAGTTCTTGGTGTTTCTTGGTGTGAATGACCTCCTCGGATTTTCTGCAATTTCATCATGGAAATAGTTTTGGCTGAAAGAAAATCCTTATCATGGAAATTGGAAACTAGTTTCAACATGGAAATATATTATCCAATATTCCTTATAATTTTCAACAAATGTCCATTAATATATTGGAAACTTATCTTGTTTATCTTTTGCCGAGGCCCACAATTTCAAAATCCCCAGTTTCAGGGGGTGAAATGTCCAGGTCCCTCCATCAGGGTGCATTGTAGGAAGCCACCCATCATCAAGACCTCAGAGCTGCCAATTGCCGGGAGGGTTTCACGGCAAGGTCTCCAGGTCTTTATGTAATGTTCTAGGCCCGATGGTTTATCCCCATCCCCTAGATGAACATTAAATAGGTGATACCCTCTGGTAAACTAACATAACTATGGAAAATCACCATTTTTAATGGGAAAATCCACTATCATTGACCATTTTCAATAGCTATGTTAGTTTACCAAGGGTATAAACATACAAACCATCCCCAAACGGTAGGTTTATTGGACTGCCCACATGAAATCCATGGATTTGGCCATGGATCAAAACCCTGGTATCCTGGACGTCCATCCCCCAATGACGTGTTTCTAGACCGTGGTGAGATCACATGCTCATTTGATCTCATTTGCCTAGACTTGGATGATCAATCCACTAAGTTTGACATAGTTTGACCAGTGGTTTGGGCTTTCTCTGGGGCAAATCTTCAAGTGATTGTGCACCCATGAAAGAAGGAAGAGGCAGTTCCCAAACCGCCAACCTCAACCACCAGGTCCAACACCCCAAACCACCGCCTCTACCATTCCATCATGGCCATGATGGTTGTAGGACCAACGATACATTGTCAAAAAGCCTTGCCAAGTTGCTGTGAATAATAAGCTCCCATTAACCTCCATTATTCTATGGAAAGGGTCACCTTAGGGCCTTAGGGCTCTTGTTTTTTATATATACAATCGTTGTATATATATATAATTAAACATAGTTATATTAACATATATGTACATATACATATACACATATATTGTATAATGCCAAGTTAGGATTAATAATCCCAGCGGTATTAATCAACCTCCTCTGCCCCCAAAAAAAAATGTAATTTAAAAAAAGGTGGTCCCCCCGGATTAATAAATCCCCCCGATTAAAAAACCACCAGTGCTGAAATCAATTTTTTATCCAAC
>Ga0126342_10012737_pt1 | contig 14961 bp, 10 predicted proteins | sample Cyp1metagenome_FD_92528 | JGI IMG/M metagenome (GOLD analysis project Ga0126342, IMG submission 92528) | Coral microbial communities from Lord Howe Island, Old Settlement Bay, Australia - Cyphastrea 1 metagenome | ecosystem: Host-associated > Invertebrates > Cnidaria > Coral ...
GAAGAGACGAGACGAGACGAGACGAGACGAGACGAGACGAGACGAGACGAGACGAGACGAGACGAGACGAGACGAGAAGAGAAGAGAAGAGAAGAGAAGAGAAGAGAAGAGAAGAGTCGCGAAAGACTGTGTTTTTCCAATGATTTGTGGCCCCGGAGGGTCGAAAAGAGGCTCGCTAAAGCCGCGGGTGCGGAGCCATGTGGTCAGATGAGATTTCGAACAAGTGCACGCCGTTGTGGCGCGAAGCACATTTGGAAGTCAAAATGTACAAAGCACCTCAGGTCCGAGCACTTTTGGAAGTTGAGATGTCGAAAAAGTGCACACCGTTGTGGCGCGAAGCACATTTGGAAGTCAAAATGTACAAAGCACCTCAGGTCCGAGCACTTTTGGAAGTTGAGATGTCGAAAAAGTGCACACCGTTGTGGCGCGAAGCACATTTGAGACACCTCAGCGTCGGACCACTTTTGGAAGTCGCGCTGCCGAAAAAGTGCACGCCATTGTGGCGCGAAGCAGGTTTCCAAGTCAAAATGTACAAAACACCTCAGCTTCGGAGCACTTTTAGAAGTTGCGATGTCGAAAAAGTGCACGCCGTTGTGGTGCGAAGCACATTTCCAAGTCAAAATGTTAAAAACATCACATGGTCGGACCACTTTTGAAGGTTCAGATGTGTTTTTGCGTGGCAGGCGCAAGGGATGCTGCACCTTGCCAAAAGTGAGCAAAAAATGAGGGTTTTGTGGCATTTTCAAAAACGATGGCAGGAGTGGGACATTTGAAGAAGATCTGCAAAGATGCATGTCGCGTGGCAGGCGCAGTGCAAGAGACATGTTCATCAGAGAGGTTAGGTCCGGGCGCTGATTTCCTGAGAGGAGGTCCGGGCGCAGTACACTGCACTCGTTACACCACACCGCACCACAACTACAACTGCAACTACACTACACTAATTACACTACACTACAGCTACAACGACAACTACAGCTACACTACACCACACTACATCCAGCAGTTGTGGGTGAGGTGACCACTGCAAGCATTGCAACCACTCCAAAAAACACAACTCCAACCACCTTTCGGTCCATCAGTGTGTTGGCTCTGCCATCCGTGATTTACAACAGGCAACCTCTCCTATAGGTTTCCTATTTTTGAAACTTTTGCCACCGCCTTGTGCGGTACTACGGGTACTAACACTACAACTACAACTGTAACTACAGCTAAAACGACGACTACAACTACACTACATGACGCTACACTACACTAACTAAAACGACAGCTACAACTACAACTACACTACTGTACACTACACTAGACTACACTACAGTACACAACACTACAGCACACTACACTACATTACATTACACTGCGCTCGTTACACCACACCGCGCCACAACTACAACTGCAACTACGCTACACTAATTACACCACACTACAGCTACAACTCCACTACACTACAAGTACAGCTACAGCTACACTACACCACACTAATTCCAGTTGTGGGTGAGGTGACCACTGCAACCATTGCAACCACTCGAAAAAACACAACTCCAACCACCTTTCGGTCCATCAGTGGATTCGTTCTGCCATCCATGCATCACAACAACTCACCTCTCCTATAATGTCCTATCTTTGAAACTTCCGCCGCCGCCTTGTGCGGCACTACTGGTATGATATTATATGTAGGTGACTTGATCTGATTTTGATGTCCGTTGACCGAGGTGGGTGGATGATCGAGATAGCTCGTTGTGCCGCTCTGACGCCGCCTTGCAGCAACTCTTCGCGGAAGCCGGGTTGCAGCTGCTGGCACGAAAGGCGCAGCAAGACTGGCCGCAGACGATGCTTCCCGTGTCCTGCGGGGAGAAGTGGGTGGGAGACGGCAGACAACAAAATTGTCACCATGTTCTCGTTTGCTCGTCACAACAAGATGATAACACAGCAACAGCAAAATGTTATATTGCCTATCCGTCTCTCTGTCCGACTGTCTGTCTCCGTCCAAGTTATCCAGTGGGGATCTTGAAGTGTTCACAACATGGTATAGCCGCAAAATGCTGTGCCCTGGCTACAAACAAGGTGATGATGTACGCCTTGCGGTGAACGGTGCTACACATTGCTGAGTTAATCTACGCCTTTGAAGGCCGATGTGTGCATTGACTTCACATCACGAAAACCACCTGACCTGCGCCTGAAATAAGTTTTGCATCTGCCCGAGATTCTCCCGGCATCTGGATTCACGACATTTGCTACCGTGGTTTTCCCGTGGTTTTCCGCACGAACCTTGGGTTTGCACTCTGCGTTGGCGGAGCTGGATGGCTACAAGACATCAAGCGGTGGTCAGCCTGCGCGGGACAGACATACGACGCTCTTCTAGTCCTTGCAGGAGATGTGTAGGTGAGAATCTGTTTGAGAACTGCAATAGGAGGTCTCATGGGCATGGCCGACACCAACAACAGCTGAATTCAGTCAGGCTTCAGACCCAAAGTGGCTCGAGACAAGCTTGGAGAATCTTTGTATACGTATTTGTGCCTGCCTGAGTCCGAGTCAGATGCCCTGTTTAGCGTTGGTTCGCGTGGTGCTCCGATTTGTGGCTGCTCCACGGCTCAGAAAGAAACAGTCGCATTTTGGAGCGGTCCTGCAAGATCTGCAAACTTCGGAGCATGGACGGTACTGCTTCAAAATCCCAGTAGCAAATGAAACAACAAGGGAAACTGGGTGATTCTCAATATTTCCTGCAGGCTTCCGTTCGTGACTCCTGATTTGATCACTTTGAGCTTCAAGCCAATATCCTGACATTGATCAACTGGTACTACTGGTACAATTAGTACATTAGAGTTGGGTAACTCTGTTGCGCTGACCACGACAAGATCTGCAAATGCACACTTTAGATAGTACAGGATGTAGATCCATGCAATACATTCTGCACATACATGTTGGCTCACATTGAAAAGGCGATGACAATCCCGTCCGATAGTGACATCAAAGAACTGCCCGAACAGTGTGGAATGCCAGGTCAGCGCTACTTCAGCAACTTTCTGATCCCTTGGCAGTCTGCACAGGCATGGTGCCGCAGTCCCTCATGACAGGTCTTGAAATGGTTGAGACGAAGTATAAAAAAATGCTGACAGGTGGTAGGCACACTAACGACAAGCAGCTATTTAGACATACATGCATCATTCCAACCATGCTCAAAACTGCTGTTCGGCTCACTTGTAAGAAGATAGCTACTGTACCTTTTTGCAAGCCTGATATGTTCATTGGGACCATGGGGACCCTAAGGAGCTCAGGATTTGCAGTCGCTAAATTACCTTTTTCACTTCGGATCGACGCCATCCTCAAGTCTTTGCCCAGTCGCTTGCTCCGCTTTTGGTCTCTCAACGATTTTAAGCCATCAAAAGTTTACCCAGCAGCATCCAGCAGTTTTCCGTGGTTGACCCACAAGACAGTGAGGGGCCGGCGCCGGCGCCATGTCGTCGGAGCCGAAGTTTTATCGTCTGGATCTTGTGAACCTGGGAGAACTCTTTGATCCAGATGTGCCCTTCTCTGCTCCCTTGCTGCAATGTATTGCACTGTCGGAAAACACTTTTGGGTAGGGATGGGATGGACAGATATTGATGGAGAACGTCGTGCTTTTTCACAGGTCTGACAATGCCTTCTTGCCTCAAGCACATGAAAAATGAGGTTTTAAAGGTGGCCATTTCCTGTACTGGTAGAATCCCATTTATGTGTTTTGTTAACAGAAGCCCACGGATATCACGGCAACGGCAATCCATTCAGGAGTGGTGCAAGAAATGTCAGTCGGCCGGTGACGATGGCTTTGGCACTAATCGACTGCAAGACCTTGCACCAGATTTGACGCCATTGGAGCACACAGAGAGGATTTGCGGAACGTTTCTGGCCACAGATTGGATACCTTGGATATTTTGGATACCCAAAGGTCTACCCAATCCCCTGGCCAAGGGAAATTCATGGAAATTCTGTAGCCATCACTTTTAGCCCCTTGGGACGTGAGAAAGTCAAAGCTTCACACCTGTGAACGGTGGACCGGACCGTTTACTGAACACGAGCACCTTGATTCGCCTTTCTATCCTTGATGGAGCGACATGTTGTAGCCAAATGCTATGCCCCACGCCCCACGCAAAATGTGGCAACATCTTGGCTTTGCAACTGAGGCTACTGTACATTAACCTTAGTGGTGCTGGAATTGTGTGGCTCAGTCTTGCCTTGATTTGCAACTTGTCATGAGCTGGTGCTGAGATGGGAAGCATCGGATGCCCTCCAAAAGGGATCACTTTTGAGGTAAGCCTGACTGTTTGATGTTGTTTGTGCCATTTTCAGCTAGTTGTCGCATCCTGGCCAATGACTCGAGCGGAGTTGTGCTTCAAGTGTTTGTGGCACTGGAGCGAACTGTTGTGTCCATTGTTTGCCATGACGAGGGTTTTTGTCCATTCTTCGTCTTGGTATAGTATAGGCAGTATAGGTGTTTGGAGGATAGACAGCTTCGATTCTACGTCAAGTTGTTCATGTCCCGCAGAAAACTGAGATGGACTCGTGAGGTTACTGTTGCGGGTGGTACCACCCAGCACGGTCCTTTGCGATGTACACTCTGATGCCCATCGGCATTTGGCTGGTGATCTACATCCTATATGACCGCTCGAAGGATTCTCGTTACGGCATCCATCACAAGAATCTCAGCTGATTTGGCAAATCAGTAGATTTTGAAAGATACCGTGTTCAGTCCACGGTCTCTTCATCACGGCAAACTTCAAAGACAGCGTTCTGGAGTTCATAAAAAGATGGCAGGGCAATTCACCGCTTTGATAGTCTTGGTTGATTCTTTTGTGAGGTCCATTTCTTTCTTCAACATAAGCAGCTGAACATGTAGAAGGTTGCTTGCAGTCACTTGATGACTGCAAGTAGCATCAACAATTGTACCCCTCGGAAATGCAAAAAGCCTGTGCGGCCACATCATGACCACACGCAATTATTCTGCATCCAAACAGCATGATGACAAGTTTTGATAGTGGTTCCTAACAATCTTTACCGGAGAATTGCTGCGAAATCCAAGAGAAGACTCTTTGCAATATCTTGCAATCGCATATTTCCGAAACTCATGACCAAGGAATCAGCACAAATATTTGCATCTGAAATATGTCTGGCCTGTTGAGCTGCATCCGTCGGCCAAAAGAGAAGGCCCTTTGACTCTCGGCCAGTTGACTGGTGGTGGAGCTACCGACTGGAAGAGGATGTAACAGGACATATTCATGGCGTGGATTTTCTTTCCTGAAGTTCTTGGTTGATTCCTGAGTTTGGACTTGTGAGGGTCATGAGATGTTATGAGCATGTCGCTCCCTGCTTCCAAGGATTTTCTGCATTGTTCCCCACGGGGTGATACCATTGGGAATCTTGGCTTAGCATCAGTCCGTAATTACTGCCATGACAGGTTTGACCGTCACTGTTGAGCTCAGAAAAGTCAAATGCTTGTGCAGCTATGTGAAACTCATTGAAACTCCGCTAGGCATCGACTATGCGATGTTTGACAAGTTGGGAGCTGGTCGGTGCAACTGGGTAGCGGCGCCCGTCTTGTTCCTCGGCGGCTGTGTTGGAGAATGTGTTCATTCCCCCCAAAATAATCCCAAAGAATCCGAAATCCGTAGTGTCCCCTTGCAGCACAATTACAACCAACGTATGTGCAGGTTTGTTTGCAGGCATGCATGTACTGTCTCCTGATTCGTTCAGCAAACGGGGCTCTTTGTGGGCTTTTGTTCTGCTGTTTTTACTTTACTTCAGTATATATTCTGTCCAGCAAGCACACCACTCTGTTTGGCTCAAGCGTTTCTTAGGCAAATCTGTCATGATTTATTGTTTATCTTGGTTTTTCTTATTTCCACTTAAGTTTTGGACAAGATGAATATTATTAAGATTGAAGGTTTTTTTTGGATCGTACAATTGTCTGTGGTGGCATTCAGGTTCTATCAGAGTTTTGCATCAGATATGAACAGGTTGAAGGCCACCTTTGGATCTTGCATTTTATTTGTACCAGATTCCATTTCAGGTTTGATGAGGCTTCCTTGTCCCGATTCCCGATCTCAGATTCAAAATTTGCACGATGGCTTTGCCAGATTAACACTTCAATCGAAGCTGCAATGGAGGTATGCTTCCTTGTATCTGGCCAGGGGGTTGCCTTGCTTGACACGGCCGATTTCGGAAAATTGGCCAAGGCAGTGAAGCAAACTTTGGCAACTAAGATGGGTATCTCCAGGTTCAGGCAAAAACTCTTTCTGCAAGGTTATTTTTATGAGATCCCGAGATTCTAGATGATGAGGCTTTTGCGTCCGCACCTGTAAAAATTCAGCTGGTTGTCTTGGAATTCTGCCCGCCAGTCGGCAGTGACAGTCCGAGTCGGTGACAGACCTGAAAATGTTGGCAGAGATTGACTAATCCGGGAATACTTTGAAGACGTTTCAATCCGGGAAACGTGCTGGTGGAAGATGGTCTGTTCATGAGAAAAGATATCTCCTTCGGGGCGTTGGAAGAGTACACAGGCAATGCCTCACAGGCAACCAATTGACATTGCAGTAGCAACAGTTTCACTTCAGTTGAAAGCCCCAAGCAAAGGTTGCGGCAAAGCGAACAGCTGCATTCCTCAAGTCAATTCTCATACTCCTCATGCATCTTGTGCCCAAAGAAATGGACCCGGATACAGGGTGATTTTGTGCACTTTTAACCTGCTTTTACTTTGGCATCACTGTGGGTTGCGCCCCTCCCAGGTTCAAATTACCATTCTTCCGAAGCTATTTGGAGCGAGTGGGTGCCATGCCAGCCAATGCGGCCAACATCAGGGCTGCCTTGGCAAGGACCACGGTCACCGGATTTTCTCACACATTCGCAAACTATATATATAATTATATATATAATATATATATATATATATAATTATATATATAATAATAATATATATATATATTCGCAAACCACATTCTTGAATAATTATTCTTCTTATGTTACATACGTATGCATACGTATATAAGATGTGGATGTATGCGGATGTATGTTTGGAGCTATTTATTTCCTTGAGACAGCTTGTGCCTGCAAGCTTGCAGGAACGAAAACGTGGCCATTGTTTTAGACGGGGTCGCCGGCATGTTCCAAGCAACTACAGAGCGTCAAGAAGTGGCCTATCTTCTGAAGAGAAAAGGCCGGCGCATCGAATCGGGAGACCGTAGTATATCACGTTTCACTTGACGAGTGACTTCAAAACTTAAGCATGAACAATCACTCCCAGACTCCCAGGTCTTGCAGTCTTTGTTTCAACCCAGCTCAACCATGCTAAAGCCATCCAAAGCCCACATTTGCTGCACCCCCTAATCAAAGTATCATGCCTTCTGAGGTGCCGCCAAGATACTCAAATCATGTTAGCTGCACCAATCGAAGAAGAATCCTAATGTGGGTAGATGAATCCCTGACCTGTCATTTTCACCTGGGTTGCCGTGCCCCATGTTGGGTTGGGAGTACAGGCATTGTGAAGTTTGCTTTGGAGAGTGGGGCATCGCTGGTGCCTGTTTACGGCTTCGGACATTCTGAACTGTGGACCAAGCTCTTGGAGACTCGTCAGCTTTAAGCCGACTTTAGTTTAGTTGGAAAGGGACAACCCACAAGGTTCAGCCATGTTCAGCCATGTTCAGCCTGAATGGTGGAGCAGTTCTTGTGTTTGTTGCTATGTATTTATGCTGCTGTCATCGTCGTTGACGATGTTTTTTTGATGATGACAACGACGCCGATGATGATGCTTGTCGCTTTGCTGCTGAGTGGAGGGAGCATGGGCTGAATCACAACGGACAGGATCCATTTCGACTATTTGAACGGATATCGACTTCTTTGGACATTTCCCTCGTGCCTTTCTTTGGGCTTGGTGGTTGGCCTTTGGGCCCGACAAACCGGGCCGGGAGCCTCAGGGCACGACCAGGTGGACTTCTGGAAAAAGTCTTGCTGCCTGAAGTGAGTGTTTCTGCCACAGTTGCTGGAAGATCTGGAGGATGTTTGAAGCATCAGAGCCTAGGATGTCAGGGTATATGCATGGCTTGAAAGAAGTACCAGACAGCAGAAGGCTAACAGCAATGAAACCACTGAAGAGTCTGAATTCCAGCTGAGCCAGGAGATTTTGAAAACTCGTAGCACCAAATCCCAACTCTGCCCAGGTTCCACTGGCGATGGTTTTCGGGCAGCCGCTAGAGTGCCCCCAAAAGTCACGTGGCAAACCTGTTATGAACGAAAACGTTGTACAAGTTGCACCCAAACTTTTCTAGTCTCCAGCAGAGGTGCAGAGAAAGATTGTCTTAACAGGTGCAAAAAGCTTTCCCTTGCTCCAAGTCGATGGTCTCATTATGTTATGTTTCATTCATATTCATTCATATCTTTCAATCCCAATGACTGGGAAGATGATGGAAGATGTGTTATCAACAGATGCTTCATGTGGAAGCCACCTGCCCGGCCGCGCCGAAGTCTCTGAGGCCGGTTCCATCGCAGGGTGAGATCGACTGCTACCACACCCACTTGTTGGATAGTTTCAAGGAGACCTTTGACAAGCACAAAGCGGCGTATGGCTGGTCACAGAAAACTCTGATGATCGTCTAGTAACAGCCAACCGCTGATCAAGATGAGATCTAATTTATCACCAGCTACACAGCTGTTTGCACGGGATGTCTGTGTTAGCTGGGAACGTCGCCTTCTTTGGAACAGTTAAGAGGTTTTCAGCCTTGCAATCGAACATCTTCGTCACTCAGTAGATGAACTTCCTTGACTTCCCAGCATAGATGATCCTGAGGTTGACCTTGTGTCAACGTCTACACAGTCTTACAGTCTTACACATCAATCTACGGGTGAAAATTCATGAAATAAACATACGTAATACAACATATTACAAACAAAGACAACAAAGATACAATCTTCTAGCTTGAAAGCTGGTCAACCTCTTGGTGATGTCTTTTTCTCAGGGCCACATCTTTTCCATGTCCTGAGTCAGAGTCGTTTTGCTTCACCCAGTCATCCAAAAAGGGCGGAGGCGGAGGGTGGCAGTAGAACCAACCATTTGCGTTTGGGAAGAGGTGGGCATTGTATGGCGTGTGAAGAGATCGGACTTGAAACGTGTAGAGGTGGAACGAACACCGATAAGAACAATTATAACAAACATATACAGATCATATACAAACAAATGTCGAGCTACTTGACTTACTTGACTGCCCAGTGTATATAGATGTATATAGTATATCAATATTAGTATTATATCCATCAGTTTACTTGTCTGAGAAAGATATACAAAGACAAAGGTAGTACATCGCAATGCATCCGTGCCGTGAACCATCTCCAAGAGATGTATACAGGAGTTCGATCCTTTCAATACTGGTTTTGGATAATTCCAAGTCTTAGAGCAAGCATGCATTCCTTTCAAGAGCAAAATTGAGTCGACATATTGATCATAACTCTAGCCCAAATCTACCTAGAAAACAATCAGAGGGACACGAAGCTGCGTGGGGCGATTGAAAAACGCCAGGTTCTTTTCTATGATCCCAAGCGATGACATGAGTTTTTAAAAGGATTAGAATTGTGGCGGAAGTGGGAAATAGGTCCAGCTTATAGAGATCCACATCGAGAGGATTTCCGTCAATTCGTGACCTTGCAGAATACCAACCATTTTTTTGCAAGCTTGTTCAATGTCAGTGTTTCATCCACAACCCTCCTCCGGACGACAGGTTCAGTGCCCAGCTGGTGTAGCAAGCTTGCAGGTGCATGGTTCGGCATGGTTCGGCGTTCGTCAGCTCTCACCGATAAGGTTGAGGTCTTTCCATTCTTTCCACCTCTGACCTCCGCCAGGTGCTTGTCGCTTCCTCTTCCCTTTCAATGTCCGGAGGACAGGGCGCTTTGGATGAAACATCGTAACTCGTGCCATGCCAGCGAGATCCCAGAAACCAAAAAGCGTTCCCTCAAAATCACTCAAAGATGTTGGTTTATCATCATGAGACGAACTCATTATGTTATGTTACTTTTTCTCACCGTTGATTAATTTGTTTCCATTGCCTTGCGGAGTTTTGCGTGCAGCACTCAGAGCATCAGGCTGCAAAAATGAGACAAACCCACTTGCAGATGTTGAATCAACGTGCTTGCAGCCACAGGATCCTTCATCACAGTTGTAACCTGGGACTTGGACGTGCCCTGCACCATGTGCAGCAGAGGGCAGTGGCCGGCTGCACCCAGAGATCCAGGGTTTGGGGCACCCACGACATTGACGACCACGTGCCATCATAGAGACCTGTTCCAGTTTCCAAACACAAGAATCGTCAAGAATTGTCCCAAGCACCAGGGTAGCCTGGTTGCATGTGCCCATACAACCAGAAATCCTCTATACTATGAATGGCATGATTGCATCCAATTCGAGGAGTTTGAACTGTGGCCATCAGGGCCACCGCTACTTGAGACCATAAGTTGGGTCACAACCCCGGTGAGAACCCATGAAACATCATGAAACTATCATCATCAGCTACGAGTGGAACTTCGGTCTCTGAGGCGCAGCATGCCCACAGCCAGGAAGCACATCGCAGGCATTTCGGGTGGTGAGGCATAATTGTACTTCAAAGCATTTCAAAGCCAACGAAAGCACTGCTGATATGGACTTCCCTGAATAAAAGATGTATCCCTACTACAGTGGTTTGGAGGGTCACGGCTTAGGAGGGTTGAAACTTAAGACAACAGAACACACACGCCGCCACCCAGTTTCAGCTAGGAAAAGATGCGCATTGTGCTCAGTTGTTGTGCTTCAAGTTTCAATAAAAGTATTCCAGAATGGAAGAACCATCCAGCAAGCAGTTTCAATTGTTCCCCAGGTTTCACTCCCATTTGCTCCCTTTGAATTGTACAGTAATCGTCTACGCCTGCTGGACTCCTACTTCATCCTACTTCCATCCATTCAAGCCGTCTGAGCCACGACAGGCTGGAGAGTGAAGTGAGTGTTGCCAGCGTCCCACGTCAAAAGGCAGGGCGCCTTTGCACAGCCCGATCCAATGTGACAGATATGCTGCATATGGATATGCTTAAAATATCTTAAAATATTTAGAACTTGCTTAAAGACAATGTCACCACGTCCTTCAAACATCTTCAAACCACTTGCCATATGTGGGATCACTATATCTGACGTTACCTGTGTCGTTACCTGTACTACCATATGCTACCTGACTCATTTTTTCCTCCAGGTGCGCATCTCGCGGCAGCGGCTCCTGGACAGTGCCGTGAATGGCTCAGAATTTGCTTCACACTTCACGCTTCGCACGTCAGCTGCGCTCACGTCATCTCAGCTGGAGCGGTCAACCGGTCAACCAACACACAAGGGGGAGAAGATGGGAGAAGAATCTTAAGTGTATTAAGTGTGTTATTTGGATTTTAATTTAACCAAATTTACTACTTAAGTGGTTAATGAGAAGGATCTGTCCTTGGAACTGCCTTCCCAATCACTTTTGCAAGGTGAAAGTGATGAACCTGTACTCTTCTGGCAATGCTGTGTGGGGAAACTCAAGCAGACACAGCAAGCAGTATTGGAGTCAGCTGCGGGAACACAGATAGAATACAATCTGCTGAAAAGAGATATGGCAATGCCAAGTGTCACTGCCGTTTTTGGCCTAATTTCCATGGTCGTTTGGATTCCATGGACAGCGAACTAGTGATCATGATTGGAGTAGCTACGCAGCTTTAGACCTGTGTGAAATTCTCATGTTCTACTTGGGCGTGCTGTTGTGGTGTTGTCCACTCCCCAAGTTCCAGCCCCGAGGCTCGAAATTGAATACGTTGGAGAGGCACCACCAGCCTGTCCCGAGTGATTTCGATTCATTTTGCACGGTGCAAGGAGAGTAGAACTTGGCTGCTCTGGGTGAAGGTAGGGAAGATGATCCCTTTCTCAACATTCATGGATGAAGCCTCGACACCAGGAAGAAAACCCTGCTTCCAAAAGAGAGAACGGTGAGAGAATGAACAAATATGAGCAGTCAGAGGCATCCTGTAGTCTGCCTGCAGTAGTACAAACAGAAAATCAAAGAACAGCAATTCTACCCCATCCATGAAGTCCTGTGCAACCTGCTGATTCTTCTTGGATAACTATGCTGAGTCCAGGTTGGCACTGGCTCCGGTCCCACCTTGGAATTTTACGCTCAAGTCTCTGAGCATTTGAGGCGCATTGCCTTCAGCTTACATTCAGTGGAGATCAGTGGAGCCACTGGATCAAGCGGAATCTGACGCCATCAAGTCATATCAATTCAATGTTCTGACATGTTCTGATAAAGTACTGAATAGATCTGAATAGATCTGAATAGATCTGAATAGATCTGAATAGATCTGAATAGATCTGCACAGATCTGAATAGATCGGATAGAATGTCACCGACTCACTATGTTTCCGCTGTCCTCGGATAATCCATCGTGCTGATCTGTTCCGAGTCTCGCTGGATAGCCTGGAAGCGGCCAGCACATGAGCAGTTTGAGCGGTTTGAAGTTGCAGTGACCAGTACCATGTTACCACCCCACCACCAGTGATTGATGGATTGTAGCGATGTGTTGTGCCAGGACATCAACGCCTACGCTCTTCCGCAAAAATGTGCCTGCGGGCATGTCGGGGCCTGGCAGAGACAGCTGTGGGAAAATCCTGCTGGAGTTGTTGTTCGTCTCAGATCTGGGCGGCCCTGTTTCGCAACGGGTTGAGAGGTCCCCTAAAGAAGGAAACCAGGAAACGGACTGCCAAATAAATAGTTGCAGTAATTACAAAGTTACAAGATGTTACAAGCATCCAAAGCTACAGTAGATTGGCAACTTCTGTGCGAGGGACGTGTCAGGGCCTGATCAACTTTGAGCTCTGATGGCTCTGATCATTTACTTCTTGAATTTGAGGCTGTTCCCGGCTCCTTGTGATCCTCAATGGCTCCGAGTAGCTGCAAATCCGGCCCCTGTCCAACACGGGAAGTGGGTTGGGGATCGATGATCAGAGCATCTAATCGAATCTAATCCACTGTTTGAAGCATGATTCACGACATGACCCAGTATTTACCCGGTAGTGTATGATGAAGTTAGGTTCATCAAGTATGGAAGATCCAAGCAGAAGTTTACACATCGCTGTCAGCCAGACACTGGAAAAACCGCCCAGCAAGGCTGCACAGCAAATCCTGGAGAGATTCAGGCGGAGCTTCAATGCATTCGATGGCAAATCCGCAGTGAAAATGCCCTTTGAATTCAATTGATACACTTAGAATATCTTAGAATCACTATGAATCACTTAGATATTGCCTGATTGATTCTGATTGCGGTCCATTTCCGAGATTGCCACCTGCTCCGGCCAAAGGCTGTTGGGACAAATCGTAGCCAAATGCATCATCGACAACCGCCTTGTGGATATCCAGTGAACAAGCTCAGACACGACACGCGTGTTGAGAGAGAAAATGGTTTGTGTATGTTTGTGTGACATCTGAATACAGCTCAATACATCTCAATAGAAAAAAGATCAAAAAAGCATTTACTGACATTTACTGACCAAATCCAGGATGAACTCTTAGTCGGACATAGTCGGACACATCATGGGATGCCAAGGCTTCATCCCGCATTTTGGAGATCCGTCCTTGGCCAGTGGAACCCAGAACGCAGTCAACGCAGTCCCGGCGAAGACATGCGTTCAGATCACTGAGATCAAGAGCCAAATCGGTTGGTTAGAAGAGTCAAATCAGATGAATCAGATGTTAGATAATTTGAAGCATCGCCTCCGCCAGTAAATCTCTTCAGTGGGATGGCAGTGTTGAGCGCCATTTTGCAGCGTTTGATCTTGGACGACGCTGCGGTTGGCAATTGAAGTACGTGGCACCGAAGAATCTTCCTTGAATTTCTTTGAAAACGTGATACTAAGTGTAAACAAGACATAGTCCGCTCTTGCATCGATGAGCCATCATTTTCTTGATAAAGCCAAAAACAGTGCGCGACAGTGCAATATAGTGCCCTTTTTTGTTGCCGATGATTCGATGATTGTTCCATGATGCTTCTCTGAGGCACCGCGCCTCTTTCCCAAGAATCGCTCCGTGCCGTTGATCCAGAGGCCTAAAAACTCCGGGGCTTGGACAAGACCGTGCCACCCCACCCTGCCACAAACATATATAATAATTACTGTATAATACATGAGTATGAAATGTATGGAATGTATGGAATGTATGGAATGCTGAACGGGACAGCAGTAGAACTTGTAGAGTTTATCGATGCGACACCAATAAACACACCAATACAGTTTGTGTGTTGAAGACACGTGGCCCACATGGCTCTGACACTCGCCAGTTGTATTCCTCGCTGACCAACATTCGTGACATGGACAGCAGCAACGTGGAGCAGCTTTGTTTGGACTTCACCCTACCAGGCCGCAGAAACGAAACCGCTGGACTTTGTGGTTCACCTTTCATGCCACCCATCTCTGTTTCTTTTTTGGAATGTGATTTGAACCTGTGGAAACAGGGGTGCTTCCTAACAGCTTCCAGCTTCATGTCGTAAATTGTCACAGGTTTGATATGCTTGACTGGTTGCAATTTGGACTCAGTGGAGCTGACAGGACATCCCCAAATTGAGCTGAAGCCTGGTGGAAGCAGCATCAACGTCACAGGTGGGAGATCCTGGACCAAAACGAATGGAAACCGGGTGGAAACCGGGTGGAAACCACGTGCGGGTGGAACATGTAATGAACATGTACTGTCTCTATCTGTCTCTGAATGTTCGAGCTGAATCTAAGATGCCCAGCAAGATGCTGCAAGTGAAATCCAGGACGTCTGCAAAACTGGCAGGATATGATAACATAACATAGACCCGGGCAAGCCGGCGGCGGAAGTTTCCCAAACATAAATGACCTATAGTTCAAAGACAACCTGTCCCGACCGTGTCCTTCCCTCGACAACCGTTTGATTTTTTCAGCGAGAGA
>Ga0126342_10012738_pt1 | contig 14961 bp, 12 predicted proteins | sample Cyp1metagenome_FD_92528 | JGI IMG/M metagenome (GOLD analysis project Ga0126342, IMG submission 92528) | Coral microbial communities from Lord Howe Island, Old Settlement Bay, Australia - Cyphastrea 1 metagenome | ecosystem: Host-associated > Invertebrates > Cnidaria > Coral ...
AAAGCAACAAGAAGAATCATGTTACAGAGATACAATGACAAAATCACACAAAAGTAACGTGCACAGACGACCAACGTCTGACGTGCACAAACGACCCACTTTTGACGTGCACAGACGACCCCCAACCTGTCGGGAAATTTACTTGTTTAGAACGCGCATGAGTTTCCTGCTTTTCACGGAGGACTTTCCCCATGAGGATTGGGTGCGGTCGGGCACGGAACGCTCCCTGCGCCGGGCCGGTTTACAGCCGACGCCCGAGCGAACGACGGAAAGCGCGGTGTCCAGCGTCGGCGTAGGGCTGGTGCAGCGCACAGCGAAGGCGCTGAAAGCGGAGCTGTGAGATGCCATGCATGGGCCGCTACTGATTGGCAATAGGGTGTATAGATGATTATAGATGCACATGCATAGAACATCATAGAACCCTAGCAACGGTGGTGACCCAGACATGAGAAAGGACATGTTAAAAAACAGCAGCCCTAATCTGGGCGGTGAGCTTCTGCTGGAGGGATGGGGCCACGCTTGGCAATAGGGTAGCTAGAGGAAGTGTGAACGGGGATGACCGAAATGTGTGTATGATTGTGTGACGATGTATACGGTGAAAAGAGAATGCAGGTATATTATATCATGTTATATGATATTAAACTTTTAAATTATATTATATTATGCACATGTTCATGTCCATATGTGTGCACATACAAAATACACATGTACAGCTCTAAGTACCAAGGGGATTGTACGCCCAAGGTCAATCAGCTCCTACTTTCGAGGCCTCCATGTAGCTGGTCCATGGGAATGATAGCAACATATGGCTAAGAATCAGCCGCAATAGCCGTAGAATTCTGTAAAGGGCTATTAAGAAGTACCATATTTTCAGATGGATGAAGATCCATAAACCCAAGCTATTTGAGGTTTTATGAGGTGTACCAGGGGTTTTACCCATACCTGTATTGCAATGATATCGCAATGATTGTGAGTACATAGTCTCAAGAGCCGCTTATGATTTGCATCGGGCTATTGGGGGCTAGATGGGGTTCACAGTGATCCAGTGATCCATGCGTTTGTGTGATTAGATATGATGGGGTGCCCTCAAATAGTGGTAATCTGATACTTCAATGGTACCACCCAATTAAGCAGCCTAGGCTACCTAGGGGTTTATTGGTCCAGGGCTGACACTACCCGCAGGCCACGCAGCTTGCGACAGTGCCAGTTCGTGAGTTTGGTCGCTAAGTTGGTTCAATTATAAATGTTTAGCTTAACCATGCTTAACAATTTATGGATTTTTACGGTAGATGTAAGTTCATGGAGTTTATTAGAACCAACATTGGGGGGCATTGTAAGTATAATCATCCTGGAATTGGTTTAACTGGAGACCATCTCCAGTTGCCGAAATCAAGCAATGGTGTATCGGGAAAACTGAGCGTTACATCTAGCGAATCCAACACCTACCCGAATCGAAATTGGCCAACCGAAATCGAACATAAACACTATTTCACACCAACAATTGATGATGGTGTGCCTGAGATCAGCGGGAAAGACGATGGCTCGTATTGGCTTCCCTCGATCCTGCGTAAAAGCTGGTGTAAACATGTATAAACTATAAACCACCAACGGGACTATAGCCCCACATTGCCCAACTGGGTGCTTTGTTCTTTGCTCTACCACATTCGAAGGTTTCAGGTTTCTCTTCCTCTGCACCTCTCAAGGCTCAGGCCAGCGAAGGAGATTCTATTTTTTTCCGCCGCGGGCCAACGGAACCCCATGTGGCGCGGCGGTCTATTTGGCGCTTCCATCATCCTCAGCTTCCTAATGCCAGCTGCCTCCCTGAAGGTCTGCGTGCCGCTGGTGCAGCGCACAGCGAAGGCGCTGAAAGCGGAGCTGTGAGATGCCATGCATTCATGGGCCGCTACTGATTGGCAATAGGGTGTATAGATGCACATGCATAGAACCCTAGCAACGGTGGTGACCCAGACATGTGAAAGGACATGTTAAAAAACAGCAGCCCTAATCTGGGCGGTGAGCTTCTCTTGCGCTTTGATTTTTGTTGGATGATCATCCTTTGATCACCCGATCCAAACGATCATAGGCCATAGGGATTCAACCAATTCCCAAGGTTGACTCGCCCAATAAGAAGGGTTTATTAAGGGCTTAACCAGCAAAAAATCGCGGCTTATGGATCATTTGTTGTTGGGCACGGTTGAATCCCCAAAACTTGGCATTTCTGTACAGAGAAGCCGTTGGAGAATCGGCGCAAAAAACGGCAGATGGTGCCAGGGTCATTCTAAAATCAGAAGAAATGTGCGGCGGATGATTGAAATCGCTCCCCAGGGCATAATTCTCTATAAAAGGATGTATATCCAGGCAGATGCTGCGGACTCCGGGATGGCAACATCGGAATGATTGGAATCATGGGAATACTTGGAATATCTTGGGCAACAGGAGGAACCGATCTCCCCTATTCAGTGCCCCCAATGTTTGGTTCGTTTTTGGAGGTATTTGAGATTAAACTCCACTGTGGTACCTTTTCCCCTCAACTTGGGGAGATTGTAAGCCATTGTAAGCAACCATGGATTAGAGCCCACCGCTTTGGCCCACGAACTCCCCGCGGCACTTCGGCTCAGAACTTCGCATCACGCTTGCCATGGCGACGATGTTGTGGATGCTATTTAGCCTCCTGGCTGGTATGGTGGGTGGTTTTCTTCAATCTAAATCTAAATCAGTTTTATTCTATGTTCCATCTTGAACGGTCTCCGAACATTGTTAAGGTCACAACTTTGGAGATAATATGCCGGCTTTGTTGTCCCTGTGGTAGACTTTGTTTCAAGGAAACACATCCGGAGACATATGCACACACACACACGCACATATATATATATATATATATACATACATATACACATACATGTGCGTGTTATATTATTTTAAAGAGTGCGTAAAAAACATGGTTTCCACCAAACATCCGCCGGGGAACTGCGAGTTGAACCCCGTTTCCTCCATGTTTATTGGTTAAGCCACCATTTTTCTTGATCATATTCCAACTTTCTGTTGCTCAATTCACCTCAAAGATGTTCAAAGCTTAAATCCACAGCGTTTATCGATGAAAATCATAACTTTCCGTCCAGAATTGATGTGAAAACCGGAAATCTCAGCCATCCCAAGCTCTTCGAACCCCTTAAAAAATACCAAGCTTTCGTCAGAGAATTTCCAGGCGCAGCTTTGACGCCCACCTCGGGCGTCACGGCGGGCACGGGCGTCTTTGAGCCGTGGCTACAGGAGCTATGGAAACAGCCCACGGCGCAGGCGAGCTGAGATGGCGATGGCCGGAGGTTATTGATGTTATTGAGATGGGGACCCCAAAGCATCCCCAAACCACCTATTCATGGTTTAACAATGTTTTATAGATGTTAAACGAGGTTACAGATTATTGGTTTAAAATCCAAATCACTATAGATCTGTACCATAGTTTATAGATCACTATAGATCCAAATCACAATCCAAATCACTATAGGTTACAGATTATTATTATTGGTTTAGCATAGGATTTTCCAGAAACCATCCATTCTGGTGACCTGGTCTCAGCGATAGGCATTGGACCTGCGGGTAGCCAAGGTGCAGGGAGCCAAAGATCTTCCTGGATTGGGAGCGATGGGGAAATCTTCATCGGAAACGAAGGATTTTCCATAACTTTCCCATGATATATATATATATAATATTATATACATATATATAATATTATATATTATGTATATATATATAATATTAGGTGTTTTAATGTGTGTTTCCGAAGTACACCTTCCCTTCAATCCAATGTTCAAGGAGCTACGAATTGAGTTCCCTAAGATGATAGGTCAACATAGACCGGTGGAGACCCTTGCTGCATGATTTTCACCCTATTTCTGGTTGGTGGTTGAAAGCACCAAACATGGGCAAGGTACAAGGCTCTCAATTCATCTTCGAAACTGAATTATGGCAATGTTTTCAAGAGACCGTGCTTTACTCTGGGTAATCAAAATGACACCAGAGAAAAGAACACAGCATTGGGATATGGTTTACCTTTCAAAAAATTGGGATTTCACAATTGTTTGATAATAAGTTATAGTTTGCCGCATCGAACGCAATTGCACCTACTTTGGAGTTGGGTGGCATCGCTGACGCAGGAATTCAATCGTTCTACCGCCATTGTAAAGTATATCGTTATTTTTCCGATCAATTCGGGAGTTTCTATGCTGTACTCAGTACCCTTTCGTGTATCCTTTAACTTGCAGTGCAAGTGAGAAAAAAGTCATCATCATCATCATCATCACCACCAACATCATCATCATCACCACCATCATCATCATCATCATCACCACCATCATCATCATCATCATCACCATCATCATCATCATCATCACCACCATCATCATCATCACCACCATCATCATCACCATCATCATCATCACCACCATCATCATCATCACCACCATCATCATCATCATCACCACCATCATCATCATCACCACCATCATCATCATCATCCTCATCATCATCCTCATCATCATCCTCATCATCATCACCATCATCATCATCATCATCATCATCACCATCCTCATCATCATCCTCATCATCATCACCACCATCATCATCACCATCACCACCATCATCATCACCACCATCATCATCACCACCATCGTCATCATCACCATCATCATCATCATCATCACCATCATCATCATCATCACCACCATCATCATCATCATCCTCATCATCATCCTCACCATCATCACCACCACCACCATCATCATCATCATCATCATCACCATCATCATCATCATCATCACCATCATCATCACCATCATCATCATCACCACCATCATCATCATCATCATCATCATCACCACCACCATCATCATCATCATCATCCTCATCATCATCCTCATCATCATCACCATCATCATCATCATCACCATCATCATCATCACCACCATCATCATCATCATCATCACCATCATCATCATCATCCTCATCATCATCCTCATCATCATCACCATCATCATCATCATCATCACCATCATCATCATCATCATCATCATCCTCATCATCATCCTCATCATCATCACCATCATCATCATCATCATCACCATCATCATCATCATCATCCTCATCATCATCATCATCCTCATCATCATCATCATCCTCATCATCATCCTCATCATCATCACCATCATCATCATCATCACCATCATCATCATCATCATCATCATCATCCTCATCATCCTCATCATCATCACCATCATCATCATCATCACCACCATCATCCTCGTCATCGCCGTGTGAGATGGTGAGAGTGTAGCTCCATTGAATCCATGGGAAGCTGCTCTCCACCTGCCACACCGATGGCCCAGGGCCTTGGCGCCAAAGGCTATGGCAAGGTGCGCATTTCAGCGCCTCGTCGGCAGCAGTCTCCGCGGTTCTTTTTTTAGCCGAGAGCGAACGGGAGCCAGGGATCAAAAACTGGAGGGGCCAACAATTTATGTATTATTATATATACTTCATGGATGTTTCTAAACATTGAAAAAAACGAGTTTCATGACTCGAACTTTTCACAAAAATCGGCAGCTGAAGGTGGTGGCTCCACAGCTGATGGAGCTTTCAGATTTCAATTTCACCTACAAGCAGCGCCTCAGGCAGCACTTAGAGCCGGGAAAACAGCTGGGCCGACCACCAAGAATGGAGTGGCTTGGGGATGGGGCACAATGAAGATCTAATTGCGATCGCTAGTGAGATATGGCAATGGAGAGAGACACAGAGAGAGAGAGAGAGAGAGAGAGAGACAGAGAGCACTGCGCCAAGAAGCCTGAACTGAGAACTCTTACATTTATTTTTTCGTCTGATTATACAACTACGATTAGACCATACATAGCAGTTCTGGGTAGTTGGGTGAAACCGCTGACAACAGGGATGCACAGACGTTAATCATGTACTGATATGTACTGTAATTGTAATTATACACATCTACATGCATTTGTGCATGCTTTTACTTCACACACATCTAATCTAAGGTTAAGACACAGGGCAAGATCTTAAAGCATACTCCAAGGTATAAGACAAAGCAGTTGCCCTGTGGCAAACACGCACACGGTATACATATATATTATATTTATTTATATAATTAATTTTATTTATTTATGTTATTATATTTATTTATTTATTTTATTTATTTATTTGTTTATTTATTTATTTAAATATATATATACATATATATATACACATATTGTGGTATATATGTCATGTGTCATGCAACGTATGCAGACCGTGACTGTGGGTGGTGAGGTCTCACACACTACCTCTGTATAAGACAACCTCTGCGAAGATTTGACCTTTGGTAATCCAACAGCTTGCAATTGGAAAAAACAACGACAACGATTACTTTTATATTTAAATCGACTCATCTACACTCACCAGCCATAGCTTCAGTTGCAGGTGGGGCAGCCAAGGCAATTCCGCTACAGATGGACCCAGAATTTCTTGCACAGCGCCTTGGTCGATGTGAAGCCTGGAAAGAACACCTTCACCATCGCAGGGCAGTCCGTGCAAGCACCTTGGCGAAAAAGGTGTGCGGGAGAGGGCCGGAGTCGTTGGGAAGATTTGGAACGCAGCGGTCAACCACGTGGAAGATATGGAAGATATTTTTTTTGGCACCGCTTCCATCACAAGCAATGACGGCATCATCATTTTCTCTGGTTCAAATTCGGCCAGGAAACCATTTGCAATCTGGATTTATATAATCCCATCATGAAATAGCACCCCCACCGAAACTGGTGGAATGTATTGAGCCTGTTCATTTTGACCATATGACCATATGGCTTTGGCTAAAAATGGGATCTCCCAATTCCGCTATCAAAGCAATCACCATATTCCCATGTTCAGTTGACCCCGGGGCGTGTATGTTTCCTATGGATGCGACGCCAAGTCCAGGTGGACCTTCCCGCAGAGAATCAGGGCATCCGCGCGGTCTTTTGGTCCGACCCCTGCTTTTCGTCCAAGTGGATTAGCTGCGCTGCCTGGCACCAGTTCATGTTCGCTTGGGATGTTACTGGGATATTTTGGGATGTTAAGTTGGGATGTTAAGTTGGGATATTAGAGAGAGAGAGAGAGCCAACTTTCTTTGTTTTTTGTGGTTTTGTTTTTGTCAGACGCTTGGGAACAGATTAAGTATAATTATGCCTTCAGCTTCTGTTGAACTCTTTGGAGATGATGATGGACAGAGAAAAAGATACGAACGAGCGCTCAAGCCTTGCAAAAACACGTGCCATGCTGAAACCATTAGGGATGATAAACATCTGATAAACCAAACTGTTTAGAATTATTGTGAGCATATCGCAAGCATAATATCTTTGGTCTGGATGAAAATAGAAGAAGTCCAATGGCAGTGACATACATGAAACTGAAGTATCAAACTGAAGTGAGCTCAAAGAACACTTATTGCAATTGGTGCGCCATTATCAACACTTGTGAGACACCGGTGAAACATTTGTAACATTCATCACTGATGCATGCAGCAGACAAACAAATTTGATGGCAGATGGGCAGTGGGTGATTGCATTTTGTGTTTGCACCTACTGTATGTTGATTGTTGATTGCATTGTGTTCCCCACATCAGTCTTGATTTCTCCTTGCTTGCCAGCGTCAGTGTTTTGCAGGCATTTGCCATTCTGGCCCGTTGAACATGAATATGCCAGCATACTGCATACTGTAATTCATGTTACGGTTTGCATGTTTGAAACCTGTAAGTAGGTGATTCCCTGGAAATATGTCTGACTTATTTACTCCGTCCCCGTCCCCTATTAGGGAAAACATAGAACATAGATCTAATCATAACCAATGGTTTAACACGTGTATTTATATAACATTAGGGGAAAGGGTTGCTATATATATATATGCATATATATATATACATTATTGTTTGTTGATCCCTTGCTCAGAGGTTCAGTCTTAGCGACAGAAAGGTCATTGTCAATAAAACGACTGCCTAAGACAGAGTTGTGGCTTGAGAACGGCAGCAGTGCTCACCCAGCCAGTCAATGTGGCAATTTTTGTCAATGTAGGTTTTGATGTTTGCAAATTTTGGCGATTTCAGCGAAATTGGGGATATTGGGGCAAATTCTGGCGACGTTTGTCCATTTTTTTTCCGGAGAAGCACGACAAAATTCTGAGGCTTACGCTGAGAAATTTCAGACTTTTCCACGCTCCGTAGCCATGTTGAACGCGGTCTACAAGGCGACGGGATGATACGGGATGTGGGTGATTGGATGGGCTGAACACATTCACCCAGTATTACCTAGTTATGAAATATGATTCGTTTCAGCTTTCACTCAACAACTATTGCCATGGCGGATGTGCAGTTTGGGTTTTAATGGGTACAACCATGTATAACCCCGTGGTGTTAACCCCTTTGAGTTGGGAGAATTTATCCTCTGAAAAGTATCCCAATATGCCCATTGATTAACAAGTGCAATTGCGCCGGTAAAGGCTAGTGCACAAGGTTGGTGAACACTCCTAGCATTTACAAATTGACGAAATTTTAGCTATGAATGATGCACATAAACTGGACATAAACTGGTGAAAAAACCTCATTTCCAACACATGATACGCATCAACCAACTTTGAATTGAGACTTTGGCCATTTGGGATGGGATAAACCCAGATGCTTCCAGAGAGTCGAAAACCATCCGATGGGACTCTTGTTCAGTGGTGTTCGGCACGGAGGACCCGAGCATGGACATGTTTGCCATCCTTGGGGACAACTTCTATGACCAGACAGGTGCCGCGACATTTTCGACATCGCTAGGTTTTTTCAGTGACCAGAGAAACCTTTGTTGATGGATTATAATAGGGACTGGGTTTCATGGAGATGAGAGATGCTTATGATGATGATGATGACTTATTATTATTGTTATTATTCTTATCATCATCCATGAATTATATTATGCGAACCCCTATCAATCAACCACCAAAACCAATTCGCAACCAGCTTTCTGACGATGCTCAGATGAAGATGAAGGGGCACGGAACTACATCTCATGTGGGTTTAGATTTGCTGGAAAGTCACCCCCATTTGTAGATCATTTCCACATTCATTTGCCCATTTTTGGGGGGGGTTCCCAGTCAGCCATGTTTGATTCCTGAAGGGTACAACATATTACATGCACAACACAGGAGCATTGGCAATTTCACAGTTTGCATTTGGAAGCCATTGCAAATTTGGTTGGATGGATTTACCCATTTAAATTTTCCATAGCAAACTGTTAAATTGACAGAGGGCACATCACTTTGCATCATTTTGCATCGTTTGTTGGTTATATATCCTGTCAATATTGCCAAAAAAAAGCCCTCTTGTTCATGGATATCAAGCCCTATTGTTCATGTATATTAATTAGATAACTAGATATAAAATGGGATTTCAAACAATGATCTCCTTAAATATTCTTAATCATTTGTTGATTGGCTTTTATGGGCACCCTTTGGCAATTTAAGATAGCTACAGAAATCACATGAAATCACCATTTTTTATAGGGAAAGCATCGAACCAACTATGACATTGTCATTCATTTTCCATATATCTATGTTAAAATTACTGAAGGGCATATCCCCATGAAAACCATCCATTTAGTTCGATGATTTCTTGTTAAAACCTCCATTTATAAAAGATTTCCAGCCAGCCACTTTTGATGACACCGGAGGGTAAGTCTACCATTGATCTACTGATTTCCCAGCCTGCCACGGGGGTTTGGATCTCCCAAGAAATTTGCGAGGTGAACTGGCCAAGACTATCTTCGATCAGTTGTCACCAGACGTGAAGCGACGCTTTCTGCTGGTGGTCGCTGGGAAGCACTGGGGGACGTTTTCGGGGAACATTGCGGGGAAAAAAAACCCAGAAAATGATGAAACATGGGAGCTGATCCCCATTTTATGTTTTTTTTTTGATGACCCACAGTCATTCCCCAGCTTTTTGCCCAGCCGGGCCAGGTCAATGGCAACCATGACAACTGGGTTTGTGGTGGTCCCGGGTGTGGAGATGTTAGCGACAACTTTGGCATTGGACAAATGCAGTGACTTAACCGCAGCGCATCATCAGGGGTGAAAAACATGGTTCAACCACTATGGGGAATGGAGAATCCAGAAAGGATGGTGCTGAGTGATTTCTGGTTGCTGGTTTCGTTCATGTTTTTTTGATTTTCACCTGAAATGGGATGACGATCCCCATGACAAGCAGATGTTGACGGGATGCGAAGCCACCAGCCGTGGAATTTATCGCGGATTCATTGGACTCTAATGAAGCTATGGGATGTAAGACACATCATTGTCTGAGGGTCTGAACATGGGGCTTGATACCGGAGATATCCCAAAATGGTTTTTTTTGGTGGAAAATTGTTTTAACACCATGGGCCTATGGGACTATGGGCACCAGATTTTCAGACTATGGAGCCTTGGAGAATCTATAGGTTCTTGGGGGGATCCGGTCAAAGAAATCCTCCGGTAATCAAACATGGTAATGGACAAATCCCTATTTGGCCCGAGGATTTTCTAATCACATCTCCATTTATAAGCGATTTTCCCGTGTTTTTCCATGGATTTCATTGAATTTCCCATTTTCCCCATCAATTTTCCCACTAGATTCTCCCAATTAGCACCATTTTTCTATGGGGCTTTCCGAGATCAACATGTAGGTACTACACGGCGGACCCCATCGCTTCACGGAGCGGGAACGGCGACTTTCTGGACTTTTCCATTGATCCAGACCAGAGGTGCCAACGACATGGTACCCCTTGATCGCTGGATGGTTTCATGGAAAATCCCATCTATAGATGGATCGGATGGATGATAGTTGGGAGTCCTATGACTTAGGAAACCACCAATTTTTCATGGGGGAAGAAGAGTAACTCAACATGAGAAGGTGAATATGATGAAGATTGCTCTAAAAATGGGAACATGTTCTGCCCATATCCAGCTAGAACTTTTTTTTTCTTGGCAGGAAATCTATGAATTGCCATGGCCTGGTAGTGTTGATCTCCTGGCCAATCCTTGGACCAAATCAGTATCCAAATGATGGCGGCTGGATAGCCATGTTGCCTCCGGCATTAGGCCCTTGAATTAGAATCTAGGGCCTTTGGTAAAGGTTTGCCAAAAATGAATGCTCTAGTGATGTGAAGTATTAGCCCGGCTGATATATGTGGATATATAATGATATATACTCCCCAGCTTACAAGATAACTGCTATTCAATTTTCCAGGATAGCTAAGCTCATCCACGGGTTCCTGAGCTAGCGCCACTTGGAGCATTCTGTTCCTTTCACATTTCCCTGGAGGCGACCCAACTACTTTTTGATAACCAACCTGGCAATGGAACACCAGTATCAAACCTTCCACTCAAACGGCGGATTTTCCTATTGAAGATCGTTAAAAACCATGTTTTTCCATGGTTTTTTACCCTTTTTGTATCTCCAACCCCGCCGAGGAAGGCCTGGAAGACTTTCCAGAACAAAGGCTCCAACTTCTTGGTGCCGTGGGCGGAGAAAGCGGGGTTCGTGAAAAAATGGCGAGTACAGGGCGCCCAAAAGTTAGTTTTGTTGATGAAAATAAACCCATGGACTTTGGTTTATATATATAGCGCCGGACAACTACTTAGAACGTCGTTTTGGACATTTTTAGGTGGGTACGAACCCTCTACTTAGAACATGTTCGGCGAATAGGGGACGTACGTTCTAAGTGACTTAGAACATATGAGGATCCTCTACTTAGAACACGCCATCATATATACATGTAAATATATATATATGTATGTATGTATATGTATACATACATACAACTTAACACTGCATATTTATATTATATATACAGGAGGTGTGATGTTGCGTTAAGATACATGGAGATGTTTATATTGAGGTATATTGAAATTATATGACCGATTGAGCGGTTGGAATGGTCCAAAGTGGATTCTTACTTAGAACACGGGGGAACCCCCAAAACCTCTACTTAGAACATATACGTTCTAAGTAGTGATCAAGGATCACTACTTAGAACGTGTTGAATTCCAAAACCAACACAGGATTTTCCAAAATATACACAGGATTTTCCAAAATGCACGTAGATAGCTGGTGGGATTCTTACTTAGAACAGGGGGGAACCCCCAAAACCTCTACTTAGAACGTATACGTTCTAAGTAGTGATCCAGGATCACTACTTAGAACGTGTTTTGGAATTCCAAAACTACAATATTCAAAATATATTATATATACACAGGATTTTCCAAAATGCACGTAGATAGCTGGTGGGATTCTTACTTAGAACACGGGGGAACCCACAAAACCTCTACTTAGAACGTATACGTTCTAAGTAGTGATCCAGGATCACTACTTAGAACGTGTTTTGGAATTCCAAAACCAACGTTCTAAGTAGTTGTCCGGCGCTATATATATATGTTATATACAGTATATATATAATATGTTATAGATCATAGATCCCCTATAAAACCTCTAGTTATTGGAGTTATGTTCACCCACTTAGCCACTTAGCTAACGAACTGGGGCGCCATCCCGTACCTCGTTTCACCTCAGACCTGCTCCCAGGTCTACCACAAGTTGGGCAACATCGGCTTTCTGGGCTTCAGTGGTGCGGCGGACTTTCAGGACATGAAACCCTACTTCGAGGAGGCGTACCTATGGCGCACAGTTTCGCAAAGGATCGGCCGAGGTGATTTCCACCCCCAGCATGTGCATAAGGAACTTGTATGAAATGATCTTTTCCATTCATTTCCAAAATACTTTGTGGTTGTCCTTGGGAAGGGCAGTGCCAAAATAATGCCAGGCCTGCGACTATTTCGTGCAGACGCAGCCTGCTACAGTGCCACCTGCTCGATTTTGGCAAAGAAAACTTTAAGACACTTTAAGACACCTGAGTTTTTGGTGGTTCGACAGTTTTTTTTTTGGTTTTCCCTACCAGGGGCAGCGGGACCCCCCAAAAAACCAGCGACCGAAAACCATCGGTCCAAGGTTCCTATTGGGCCATTGGAATGGAGGTGGTATGGGCTGCCAGCCGGGCATGTCAGTGCCTGCGCTTCGCAACGCTACCTGGCCGATTTGGGAGGCCCTGCTGTTGTAAATCACAGGTCAAAAACAAGTCAATTGTTGGACTGGACTGCTGCATTTTTTAAATAAATAAATATATAAATAAATAAATGAATAAATAAATAAATAAATATATATATATATACATATTCTAAATAGATATTGAAGGCAGTCTTGACAGATGGCGATGGAGAGAGAGAGAGAGAGAGAGATAAATATTGACACACACACATAATATACTATTTTTGCATTTTTTGGGGTCTTTGTTTTTTCCCAACTAATCGCCCGGGAATGCCTGGGAGTGCTTCGTTTGCAGCTAGGGGTGCACGGACCCGCTAGCCGCCAATCAATTTGCATAACATTCTCCCAACATTTTCTGGGATGATCCAACTGAAATGGCTGGATCCAAGCTATATCTTGAAACGTATATGCGTGCAACGTAGTTTCTTTCTTTCTTTCTCTCTCTCTCTCTATCTCTCTTTCTATGTATATATATATACTGCATATGTGTATATATATATATATATATGTGTGTGTGTGTGTAGTGACACACACACACGCACACATCCATACATTGATTACATTAGTTATGCATGTAGCTCCATTACATTGCATGCCATTGCGCTACATTGCATTGCATTCCATTACACTAGCCATTAAAGTTAACATCACAGTGCAGTGTAGTACGTACCCTGCTCCGGCTAAGGAGTTGCTATCGCTCACGCAGTGCCGAGCCCTGGGCAATCGTTTGAAGTATATGGACGGCCACGAGCACTGCAACTATGCCAGGGGGCCCAGGGGAACCAGGGCCTCTTTCGGCCACCACATTTAGGGGGAAATGATGTGAAATTCAGAAATTATATGACAATTGCACAAGATCACAAGGGGGTTTTGACCCCACAGCCATACCTGGTTCCCTTTTTTCAGCTGCAGGTGCAGGCAAACACCACTGAACCAGTGGGGTTCATGATCGGCGCCCATGGTATGGATGACTCCTGCAAGGCGCTGGCCATGGAAATTCGGAATTCCATCCTTCGAAAATCCGCCGGCGATGCGGGCAGGCCCAGTATGGCTTCCTCTACCTGGACAGCAGCAACGGCCGTGTGAAGTGCCATGGCAAACATGTGGCTATCCATGATTTTATGAATCTAATAGTTAGTTTCCCTTCCAGAAAAATCCCCATGAAGTGCCATTCAACTGCCATATTATACCGATTGAGCCACCTTTGCCAATGGCAGTCGTGACCGATGACCTCCTTTCCGAGGCTCTACTACTTCGAGGTCTTGGGTCCTTGGGGTCTTTCTTTTGCCGTTGAACATGTGGAATGCACTCTTCACCACCTTGAACCAGCAGTCTGAGTTAAGCCATGTCAGATATCATCAGAAATCATCAGAATTCATCAGAATTCATCAGAGATCATCAGAGATCATCAGAGATCATCAGAGATCATCAGAATTCATCAGAGATCATCAGAGATCATCAGAGATCATCAGAGATCATCAGCTTCTTTGAGTGAAACATAACCATATTTAAATATGATTAAAATCACCAGGACCAAAAAAACTGGACGATGCAGGTGGCCTCCGAGTCGGCAGACCAGTACGACCAGCTGATCGCCTGCGTGGCGAAGGGAGGAGTTTTCCGAGTTTTCGACAGACGTTTCGGATGCCACTGGATCCCATCTGGGATTTTTTTTTGGGGATTGAATGGTGTGATGATTATTATGATTATTATTATCATTTAAGTTCTTGAACGATTTTCACTGACATGTGAATTCGCCGTTCATGCAATGCTACCTCTCAAGTTCTAATGTCTGGATCTAGTCTAGTTGCCTCGCATGTCGGTTGCCTGATTGGCGG
>Ga0126342_10012739_pt1 | contig 14961 bp, 14 predicted proteins | sample Cyp1metagenome_FD_92528 | JGI IMG/M metagenome (GOLD analysis project Ga0126342, IMG submission 92528) | Coral microbial communities from Lord Howe Island, Old Settlement Bay, Australia - Cyphastrea 1 metagenome | ecosystem: Host-associated > Invertebrates > Cnidaria > Coral ...
AGGTATGTAGGTATGTAGGTATGTAGGTATGTAGGTATGTAGGTATGTAGGTATGTAGGTATGTAGGTATGTAGGTATGTAGGTATGTAGGTATGTAGGTATGTAGGTATGTAGGTATGCATGTATGTATGTATGTATGTATGTATGTGCTTGCACAGTTGTTGGATGCTACGTTGAAGTACCTCCCTCCTACTTGCGCAGACCCTTGCTGCTACGTTATAGGATCCTTTCTGGTACATGCACAGACAGTTGATGTTATGTTACATGACCTTCTATTGTACACGCGCAGACAGTTGATGCAACCTTATAAGGACTTAAAAGATCTTCTCTCCTACTTCCGTAGACGCTTGATGTTACGTTACAAGATCTTCTCTTGCACTTGCACAGACACTTGGTGCTACATTAATAGACCTTCTCTTTTTTTTGCACGGGCACTTGAGGTTATAAGATCTTCTCTTGTACGTGCACACTTGCACAGACGTTTGGGCTTGGTGCTACGTTAAAAGACCTTCCCTCATAGTTGCACAGACACTTGATGCTGCGTTACAGGGTGCTGGGCTACCGGGGAGGGGGGACCACCGTCTGGGGGGGGTAGCCGGGGGGTAGCTGGGGGGTAGCCTGGCGGGGGGGGGGTACGCGCCATTGACGCTTGGCGTCGATTTTGCGGCGCCACTTCTTGTGCATGTAACCAGGGTAGATGGGTTAAGGTATCTCGATGGATGTAGCTATAAAACTGCAACTTCCTTTATATTCGGCCTCATCGGCTCCATCGGCCTCATCGGCGTCGTGAGCTGCATTAGCCTCATCGGCTCCATCGGCCTCATCGGCGTCGTGAGCTGCATTAGCCTCATCGGCTCCATCGGCCTCATCGGCGTCGTGAGCTGCATTAGCCTCATCGGCCTTGTCGGCCTCATTGCTTTGCTTTTGGAAAAGCCCAGCACGCCCCGAAGGACGTGGAATTTGTTGAGTCCATTTTGCGCCTATGTTTTGCTGTGCTTTCTTTTGATCAGCATTGATGCATAGCCTCTTGGCTTGCGATATAGCCTCCAAGTGTCGAGCATACGGGGGGAGGTACCGGGCCGCAGACCGGGACCATATATATATATATATATATGTGTGTAGAGATAGATAGACACATAGACAGATAGACATACAATTACATCGATAAATAGAATTACTTATCCCTTGCCGCGATATTTGAAAGCAAAAATGTTGGATCTCCAACCAGTTGGTGGATAGTGGTCCCTCCGAGCCACACTGGTTTTCTTCTGCCCTGGCCCAGTGATGGACGCGGAGTAGATGGCCTTTGAGCTGCGATTCGCTGCAGCATGCATTCATTTGTCCACAAAACTTGGGGCTCTTGAGAAATAGGAGGGGCAATTCATTTGTCTGAAACTGGGCTACCCCTTTTTTTCATCGCTGATCATCAGTTTTACATATGTCTATCGCCATTGAAATGGTAATTGTTCGGGGTGTATATAACATTATATAACCCCTAAAACCATTTTCGGACACCCAATTTTTTCCTGACCAATCGGGAGGTCCAAGTTCTCCAGACACGATACCATCCTGGAAACTCGTTCTTTTCATCTTTCTGGGGGATACTCTACTCTATATCAAAAATACAACCATATCGGTAGTTGTGTATGTGTACATACGATGTAGTCCAAACGCAATCATACCAGGGTGCAGACATGTGGCCATGATTCGAAACGGGGTGTACCCAAGAGTTATCAAAAGTGGCCATTCTCGTCTGGAAAATCATTTGTCCAAAACATTGGATTTGGGGATATTCCTGGGTAGCCGGCACTTCTTGACACACCCATATTCATATCATTCATATCATCAATCATCAACAACTATTCTCGGAATCGGGTGTAGTTTCTGAATTGGGCAATGTTCACTATTCTGTGGGTGTTTCTTCACATAGCACAGGTCACCTGAAAGCTATCTCATAGTCTCGAACTTCCAGTGATGATCCGCCAATGTTTGGGGCAATCCCATCACTGGAAACATGTGACAGGTCGTGGAATGACTTTGGGAATCAGCCACACCCTTGACCGCTCACCAGGCGGCCTCACAAGCAATTTTTTTCATGCGACGTGTCATGTGGGTTGGAAGTTGAAGATTGAAAAGATTGAAGGATACGAAGACCGGTCAGAATCCTGGATCATTCTGGACATTTCGACATGTCTGGACCCTTTCAATTTAAAAAGAGACCGTGAAAAGAGACCGACAGGAACAACCCGCATTTCCCAGGTCCTTGCTTCATGGCCACAACGGCCACAACCCAGCATCCGTGGCCACATTCCCCACACTTTAACGATCCAAGAAATGGAATAATGCGCCAATCCCGAGCAAACCTTGACCAACTGAGATCTAAGGTCCCCACATTTCTGAAGAGCCCGAGGTGGTACCAGACTTGCACGAGACTATTCAAATATCTTGGAACTTTCCTCAGATCAAATCGCGCTGAATCTGAGTTGGAACTGCAAAATGCTCTAGTTCCAACTGCAAGATGTTCATCTCAGCCCGAAATGATGCCAAGGCACTCATTCACAGCAGGATCGATCTTACCTCAGCAAAGGCAACGTTTAGCAAGTTGACATGCTGATATCTAGCCAGTTACGCTGGAACAAATGTTTCTCTGACTCCTGTACAGAAGGCAAGTGATTATGACTGGAAAGTAATAAAAAAGACAAGTTGTTTTCCAAGACAATGATGTCCATTTGGGGACAAAAGAATATAAGAATAAATGCCGGCATGCCATGCATTTTTTGGTTTTCATGAATCAGCCAACACATGGCGAGTTTTGGAATCGACCAGCTGCTTTCCAAGATACCAAGGCTCATATACCTCGACTTTGTCTTGGAGTTCACTTTCATTGCCCCTGCAAGGTAGACAGAGGCACCTGAGACAAGCCGTAGGAATCGTGAAACTCCCGGTGATGGGCTCCGTCTTGGAAACCAAAAACAGAAAGGACCTCCAGTGATGGGACCCCCATTCCCACACTCCCATAAGAAACTCCAATGGTGTGGGAAGATTGTGGGAAATGAAGGTCCCATCACGGGTCCCCAAAAAAAATCCATGGAAACTATGGATTCCTTGGATCTGGATACATTACAATTGCAATCCAATGAGACTGAGATTATCATGGCTTCATGGGGATATCACCATCCGAGGCACGAAAGCACACGGTGTCATCCTTCGAATCCACAAAGCCGCTGGTCCGCAAGGTGACTTCGTCGCAGTGGACGAAGTCGTGCCAACCGCGGTCTATGGCCTGCAGGAGATCAATACATACAGATACAAATATGCAATACAACTGTAAATGATATCATGAATATATATATACATTATGCTATACTATATATATAGTATGCAGCCGCGTATATATATATATATATATACATTATAGCTATATATATATTCTAACTATATATGTATATTATGGCTGCATATCTATATACATATATATATATATATATCATATATGGATATGTGTATGTATTGATATATGTACTGTATATACATATCATACATGGCTGTATAATATATATATATATATATATAATGGCTATGAATATATATATATATATATATATATTACAGCTATTTCCAAAATATGTATGTATATATATATAGAGAGAGAGAGATTGGCTGTACATATTTATATATATATATGATAAGTATATATGTATATACTATAGAACTATATATACTATATGTATAAACCTCAGTGGGTAATAAGATAGGAAATCGCAAAATGGCCATCATCAGGGATGACTCTGGCCGGGAACAAAATCTACGAATGAGGGCAAGGTCCTCAAGTACCAAGCTGGCAGGGCAAAGAATGCCAAGCAGTGCAAGACTTCTTCTAGCAGGGATCAATGCTAACTGATGATTTCAACCCCCCACAAAAATTACATATATATATATATGATTATATATGTATATGTATGTGTGAAAGTCATTGGGGATCATCCTGCCATTCCTATGGCTGAAAATATCTGTAAACTAAAACCAAATCTGCAAATCTGTATCTGGAAGAGATGCGTCTCACAGCCACCTGCTATCCAGCCTTCCCATCAGATGACTCCACTGGGGAAAAGGTGTGCTTGTCGTGCTTTACAATGGACTTTTTGAGATCCTTTCAAGGTTTTCGAGTATCACATGCGCAGCCGTATGATCCTTGGGGCTTCACTATCCCACCTTCAGCCGATTTCGGCCATTTTTGGCAGAGTCGGAGCAAATCAATCAACCCTGACTGCAGGGGAAAAAAAACAGCAATAAGATGGCCAGAACAGGCACCGCCATGGTTTAACGCCCAACTGTGCCTAAGCAGTGCGGCAGCGGTCCTGGAAATTGATCAAGGACACCAGGAATTGCACATCTTCAAAGAACCAGTGGGCGGGATAGTCTTCAGTAGGACGTGCTTCGACAAATGCAGAGATCCATCGCGTGTCCTTCTTGTCCTGCGTTCTTGGGCTCACCACAAATTGTCGAACATGTTTCGAGCCGGAGGCCTATTTCCCCCTAAGAAAACCAAATGGACTTAAGAGCCCAAATTCACTATTCAGAGATTTCCTACAGCCTTATAGTGCACGGTAGAAACCAATACCTTGGCTGAAAACAAAAAGTTGGGAGAAAACGCCAAAATTCACCTGCTTCTTGTAGGTTTTTGTTTAAAACCTCATGTTTTCCATGATGTTTGTGACATGTTCTTAAATGTTAATGGCCTAAGTTATGGGCCCCAAAATCTTCAGGTCCTTCTTCGCATCGTCTTTGTCTGCGTCTTTGTCCTTCTCTTTGGGAACCTCCTTCAAAAGGGCCGCCTTCACCTTTTCTTTCTCCTGGAGATGGCCAGAGGGATCCTTGACCAGAGACCAAGGGTTTTCCATGACTATTCGGCAGCCTCTAGTGGAAAACATGGATAAAACATGATTTAAAAAATGGTGAAAATGAAAACCACTGAAATATGAGGGTTTGACCGGGTTTGACCTCTATTTATTCCTTGATCCAACGACTTCTGGGTGGTTCGCCAACTGGGTATGGATCAAGTCAATGAGATCATGTACCGGCTGACTTCCGTTGGAGTTTCAAGTCAGGTCCTTCTTGGTTCGATTCACCTTGGATTTCTCATCATCTTTTTCGTCTTTCTTGTCCTTGTCCTTGTCCTTGTCCTTATCGTCATCTTTCTTTCCTTGCGATCCGCCGACCACATCTAGCAGCTCAGTGGTGAATCAGCACCCCATCACCCCACTTTTTTGGAATGGAAAGCAAGAAATGAATTCGAAGCCACCGACCACTGACCACTTGCCTTGGTTGTATCTTTCATGGCATCTCGAATCTCCCTTTCGTTTCTACTGGTAAAAAAAAAAAAAACTCGTAAAATGATAAAGCCACCAAAAGCAGCAAACGTTGCATTGCGGCCTGGACGATTCTTCCTCGCGTGCTCTGGAGCACTCTTAGTCCCTTGTGGGAAGACCAACAGCCTTGGTTTTGCTGTCGCCAAAATATGGTCTGTGCGGCTTTACATGGTTTTTGTTTCCTCATGTTTCCTCTCGAAGGACAGCTTCATTAAACTTTCTAATCTGGCATCCAACTTGTGGGTGTGTGTATCCCCCGGTATGGCGACCAAAAAAACGTCGCCAAGCTGCCCGAAGACAAAGCCGCCCACACTTTTGGCTTTCGACCGAAACTTTTCGGGCGCCACATCCCTGGAAAGATCCTCGGCCAACACAGCAGATTCTTGGATAAAGACCCCACAGACCCCACAGGGACAAAGTGTCAAAGTAATTTTATGCTACTTAATTTGGCAGGTATTTTGGGAGCAAACACATTTCGCCGGACATTTCCACAATTATATACAAAAAAAAATCAAAAAAAAAACGTGTGATATAGTGTGAGCATCCCAGTTATCAATGACTCACTGGTGGTCTGGGCCGCTTGTAATCCCAGGGACCCGTTGGCGATTGGGAAACAGGACTAGGAAAAGTCATGATCGCAACTATCGTTTTTCAGCAGATCACAAGGGCCCTTGACCCCAGTAGATCAGGACCATCTCAGCAGATTGCCTCCCACCCCATCCAATCCTGTTGTGGACATATCCATGCCGCAAAACACTGATGTGACATGATGTGACCCAAGCTAGGGCCAACAGTGATAGGATTCCACCAATTAAAAATGGGATGAAATACACCTATAAACCAGGTGCGATTGTACCAGTTATTGTTGTTTCAGTTTCGACTCATAGGGGCGCGAATCCATTTTCGCAGGAAAAAATATCCAAGTCTGCCAAAGTTGGTGCCCAAGTCGGATCTACCACCCCCGCCTTGACGGCAACTCGAAGTTCCACCTGGCAACAGACATACGGCTTGGTTCATCAGTTAGGGAGGGCACCCCGTGACGATGAGGAAACCCTAAGGTCCACGAACCAGGGCTCATATATAATCTGTGGTCAAGTGTAGCCCTCAATAACATAGTCAATTTGTCAGAAGAAGCAGCAGCGGCCCTGCTACTACTGCTACTGCTAGTACTACAATGGACTACACTCCATCTACTCCTACTCCTACTACTCCTACTACAACTACTCCAACTACTCCTACTCCTACTACTCCTACTCTTACTCCTACTCCTACAATAGTATGTAATAGTCTGTGAATGTAACAGAGTGTAACAGTATATAACATTAATTAATATTAATTATATAGCATTATGTAACATTACGTAACATTATATAACAACAGCAGCACCAGCAGCAACAGCATGGACCACTGCAATCATCAGGACCTGAACGAGATAAGCTCACAGCAACCCCCATTGCCTCATGCGGATGCAATTCAGGCAGCGAGCGAAAGGGCGACACAGCTGTGCGGCGATCCTGCACCAAGCATAGACTCGGCATAGACGTCCACAAAAACGTCCGGTTTGACATGCGAAATCACGAGAGTGATCCAGAAAATACATTGAAAATCCGTTGAAACCCCAAAAAATGTTCTGTAGAAGGTAAACTGTTGCATAATCTGTGAAATTCCCACAGGAATTGTAGCGCATCCCAAGCAAACCTGAAACCTGGCAGGTGACTTACATTTCCCAGAGGCACCTTCGTGGTTGGCGTGCTGCGCGCGACGCTGCGACCCACGCGTCCCTCCTGGACATGTTCCCAGATCTGGATTTCATGATTGTCAGATTATGTCAGATTGAAGTGGTTCTACTGTTGTTTTTGATATGGCAATGGGTCAAAAGCCATGAGAATCCCGTGGGAAACTGCCAAATAGCTGGTAAATGTAGTTTCATCAGCCCAAAAGATGGTATTTGGCTTTTGAATTTCATGGTTGGAGAGGCCTCTTGTGCCCGGAGGCTTTGCTCCCCCAAGATTTGCATTGCTCCTGTGGGGGATCATCTGTGTTCCTGTGGAGCGCCATCAATGCCTCAGCCACTGTTCATGGCTTTCCTTCGAAGCCTTGTCTTTCGTTGTTTCCATCTGAAACAAAAATCGTCTTTGAGCCATAGCATCCCCATCTTACAGTCTTACATGGTTTTGGCGGATTACAAATGATCATTTTATCAAGTGATATCAAGTGGCTTTCTCATGTATAACAACACAACGTTTTTGTTTTACCATCTCATGAGGCGCCCAAAATCTGGGCGAACGAACCGAGGGTTGCTCCGAGGGCTTCGAGGAAGTCAAAGTTGAGACCTGGACAAAACGTCCCATGGTCAAAGCCCAGGATCCTGGGTATATCCTGGCCCTGGGTATGTTCCCCCAAAAAAAAATAACGGGCATAGGTTTTGATCCATCCCTAAAACTATAGTCAGTTTCTATGCATGCTAAGATATTCTAAGTGTTCCCCAAAGATGTGTCCAATTTTCCCAGTTCTATGCCATGGATCCATGCAAAATCCACGGACTAACGTCAGCTGATAGTGGAGTTGAACCGGAGTCGGAGGGCATTCTGAAAGCATTTGCACCAGCATGAAATCAAAGGAATGGTAACGCCAAAAGACTATAGTGACTAGATAGAAAAGTTACTTACCTGGAAATGAAGAGGTAAATATCACATACACCATCCTTGAAAGCTGAAACACTTTTCTATCTTTTCGGAGACCCCTAAGTGATCTAAACTTTGGGCTTTGAGAAGTGCAGCAGATGCAGTACTTGACCAAGGTACGCCCTGAGAGCCTGCCGAACCCGCTGCTCGCACCATCCAGGAGACGAGAACCCCGCTGTTTGGGGAGATCTACAAGTCTTGCCAAACAGGAGATCCACAAGGCATTTCGAGAGATTCAAATCTGAAAACGCTGTGACTGGATCAAAAGCTGGTCAGGGAGAGATTTTGTTGGGATCTGGGGCCATTCGCGACCATTGGCAGTGTTAAGCTGTTCGTTTTTAGCGATACTTCGCCACGCTCGAGCCGAAACGATCATATCGGGGTCGCCAAGCTGTCCAAACTTTCGAAGTGACACAATCTCTCGGCCACAATCGGTCTGAAATCTTGATCTATATGATCTATAATCTAGAGCCAAACATGTGCTCTTGTGTTTGCTTCTATTCATGCATGTCTATCTTTGAACTAGTGCCCGCATGTGTCCATATCTGACTGCTTGAACCCTGCCGTGACCAGACCCCTGCTGCATAGCCAGTACCAGTTTCAGGGGACATGCTCGCATGCACTCCAGAGATCCAGGCCCCTGAAACCTAATATCAGGCCATTGTGGAAAGCCAATGGGATTGGAGCTGATTTCCCAAGATTACCCTCTGGTAATTTAACATAGCTATTGAAAATGGCCATAGAAATAGTGGATTTTCCCATTAAAAATTGTGATTTTCCATAGTTATGTTAGTTTACCTGAGGGTACCGGAGCCGCCAAGAGCCTTGTCAACATGCCCACTGTCCCTCAGAGCTTCAAAAGGCCATGATCGATGGGATTTCCAAAGGGCCATCCACCAGGGCGAATTTAACATCACTGGAAACATGCACGATGGAAGCACCTATACCATTCACCCACTAGTTTACTCAGATATTCCATTATAGTTCCATTATACTCCTTTTGGATCCTTTTGGTGCTTGATATGTGAAAATAACTTCGCCAGCAATGGTTTTTGCTCGTGACATTCGTTCTCTCTCTCTCTCTTATATGTATATATATATATATATATGTATAAGATTGTAAGATATATATATATATACAACGGCATATTATATGTATGTTTTTTATATTATATACGTATATGTACTTAGCTATAGATTAGATGCAGAGAGATATATTACATACATATCATTTTATATGTATCCCATTGTATCCCCACGCTGTTTAGATCCCCGCTCGGACCAAGTCTCGTTTTTGAATCAGCACAGCGGAGCGGTGCTGCTGCATGGCGCGGCGAACCAGGACGCCGCGCATCACTTTCTGGCGACAACTCATGATTTCTGTGTGTCTGAAATTAGGCTACCCCAAATTTGATGCTGAATCAATGTGAATCATCATTTTCCCTATTAAATGATATTCAACGGCTATTTAGAAGCTGCACACACATTTTCAAACACATCCATTTGATCGATTGATCTACACAAAAAATGTGCTTCATATCCTTAACATCCTAAAAATGGATTTGTTCAAGGGAAAATCTACCGGGAAATCATGATTTTTAGCCACAACATTGGGGGGTGCTGCAGATTTTCCGCACAAAACCTAAGGCTTCAAAACGGAAAAAACCCACCGGGGCTGCACCAAAAATTGGAGATTTACCCAGAAAACTCGGAGCTTTTGGAGCAACTTCCATGGGGTCTGGTTCGGTATCGGACCTGTTCCTAAAGTCAGAAATATGGATTCCGCATCATTTCCCCTTCTAATATCTTCTAATATTGATACAATACTACAATATACTGATACTGGAACCTGAAATATCTTTCCCAAAAAATCTAATATCAATCCAAGCTATCGAGCAAGGTATCTCATGTGAACAGGAAGGAATTGGTTCATCTGCAGATTGGGGGGGCTGCCATCGACCCATGCGAACTTTCACCAACCAACAAATGGGGAATCGAGCCACTATCAATCAATGAGATTATAAGCAACAACGAATAGGGGGAGAAGGAACCAGCAACAAATGGGAGATTATATAATGAGTCCTCTATGTGTGGAGAATTTAGTAGCAATAAATGAATTGAACAACGGTCAATTACTATATACTGCCATTTGATATCGAATATGACTCACCCGTCCTTAGATCATTGAGTTTTGACCAATTCTTTGGCCGCTACGACCAACATCCTGAAGACGTACGATGAAAACACTATGTAGCCTTATTGCTCATCTGGTGAACTTGTACAGTGGGTCTACAAGAATATGCTTGACTGGTATCAAAAAAGACTGTAGATGTTCATTTAACTATTTTCATGGTGCTTCACCTAAAATTGGAAGATGTTTCATCCACAGGAATGAAACAAAAGATCAAGAGCCTAGCTTAACTTTGACCATGATTCATCTTCCATTATCCGTGCTCAGTTCCACAATTGGTGAAGACCAATCCGTCAACGCGACCTGAACATTGGTGATCATCTTATCCAGCTTGACCCGTCGGACATGATATGACCTCACTGGGAGGAAAGACCGAAGTGCCATGGGTAAAAACAACCTGGCCAACCTGGGCGAAAAACAATTGGATAAATTGGATACCCTCTGGTAAACAAACATAGCTATTGAAAATGGCCATTTATAGCGGATTCTCCCATTAAAAATGGTTATTTTCCATAGTTATGTTAGTTTACCAGAGGGTAAATTGGATCTTCGAATTTCGAGATGACTCACCCAAAATTGTGATCTTCAATGTCTGAGTGATCACGAGCGAAACGTGGAGTTCCACAATTCATCAAGGAAAAACCTTCCTTCAGAGGGGGGAAAAAACTCGAGGCAAGATTCCTGTGGGCAAATCAGGGCCCAAAAAACATCGCTACACATGAGAAGCCTGACACTACAAAGAGCCACTTCAGCGTTTTCGGAGGAGCCAAATGCGAACGCCCCTCATGAGTAGAACAAAACGCAAAGTGCACGATGCATCACTGCCGAATGCAAATGAGAGAGAGCTGCTAGAGGCATAGTGTCCAAATTGCAACTGCTAAAAATAATCAGCCCCATAGATAGCATTTGATTGGGATACCATGCGTCTCGATCTTTGGCCATCAGAAATTTTCAATTGACATGACAAAATATGACAAAATGCTTTCATTTCAGCCGAACTCCACTGGTGGATGTGAAACCTTTTGGACATTTCCGGCACCCCCAGATTCGATGATAGCTTGGAAATAGAAGAGGATAGCTTGGGAAACGACTTTAACTAGATAAGCGAGAAAAATTGGGCGCAGTTGTGGTAGTTTTGTGGGGACCCTCCGAACGCTGCTGAAATTGCGTAGTTGAAGTTGGATGTTTCTTCAGACAGTGTAGTAGTATATCATAGAATCATATTATCTATACGAGAAGTGCCCCATTTGGTTGGATACATCCCATGATCTCGGTGATCTGTGGTTATGGACCTTCATCCCAATGGTTTTCATAGTAAATGGCCTAGTCGTTTTTGGCTGGTTTTGACCACCCAAAACTTTACACAAATCCTTTGGGCTGTCGGCTCGCTTTGAGCTACAGACCTCCAGTGCGACTGGATCATGGTCGCACAAATCCAGGTCACCGTCATCCACTCGGAGTTGTCCTGTCCATTCGGAGATGACCCCCCAAACCATACGACTCTCGACTGAAGATCCAGATTGATCCCAGCTCTACTGTGAACGCAGGGGATGCCATGGGTGCCATGGTCCATATCCATCAAAGGTTCGAGAGCTCTCCTGCAGGTACTTGTGCCAGGATCTCCATGTATTCTGGATGGTTGATGCTGCCGCACTGGCGCGCAATGACGGCAGGCGGAAGCAGGTCCCAGTGTCTTTGGCACATTTCTGAGGGGCATTGGCAGTCATTAGTTTACTGAGTTTACTGGAAAATCTCTGCCATTGCTTCAACAGTTCGCTGAAATGGTGATTTTCCATGGCGGAAACAATGTCCTGACTGTAAATCATCATGGTGGGGGTTCTCGTAATTTGCCCTGTATCCTTTGGGAGAAAGTGCCCTTTCTAGTCCTACTAGCTCGGAGTGTCATGAAAGCACAGAGGTCCGCACTTCTGGGTTTCCACTGTAGCATTGTTGCCACCAAGAACGAACCTGGGACAGCAACAGGTGTCCCCAGCAATGGCTCAGGGTATCGGGAAGTACTGTGATGATTGTGGCAGCCACATGAAATGTCTTAGTAAGTTCACCTCGCAAAAGCAGGCTGTGTAAATTTGCATAAAAATCATGGAGCTCATAATGGATTAGATAGTGATTATCGTGGATATATATGCAAAACCCAGATATCACCAGGGAAGTGCAGCTGGCCTGGTGCTATCCTTCATGACTTTGTCACGATAGACTGTAGAGTTGAAGACCCCTGTCCTGGCACCGACACGGATCTTTGGGGCTGGTGTGTCTTTGGTGCAGACAGGTCATACTGGGTGAATGTCTTTGGTTGGATCACTAGAGGCATTCGATTTCTGCAGCTTTAATCACTTTAATCCCCTGTTCAATGGCTAAAATCGGGAGCTGTTGTGGGTTGTATCGCTCTTCATGTTCTTTGGTCAGTAATGATATTAAACTGTTAACACCCGTGTTTATTCCCCGTCCGTGTTGTCAAATTGTGAACACATATATTGACTCGTATGGGTTTGCCGTTTCCAGAAATTGATCATTGGACGGCCCTAGTTTTCAAGAAGGCCATCGTTGCTTAAATCTTACATTAAAACATATTAAATTCCCATTTAGGGCTAAAAAATTCTGTGGGCCCCACATTTGGGGAAGATTTTGGGGCGAACAGCACGGTGCCAGGGTTTTGTGCCCATTGCTATTTTTGTTGGTGAAGATATCTGGTCAAATTACAATAATTTACCAACCTGAATTCAGGCCATTCTTGAAATAGTTCACCGCAATCCTAACCATCATTCCAGTGACGTTGCAGTGAGGTCGATCTTTTGAATAGATTCAATGATTCAATGGACTTAGACAATCTTTGGCTGTCTTACACAATAGACCCAAGTCATCCAGACTTGAAGGCTCTATGACCATCCCTGTAATAAAACCATTTCACCTGATCACGGTAGAAATTTAGATCGATTATTCGTAATTTCGAAAACATGAAACAAGGCCTCCCATGAGGATGATTTACTGTAACCATTGCCCTTACTAACCCGGAAATTCCAGTGATATGGCAGGTGAGGTGGTTCAAATTTATCCAAAGATATGTGCCATGGTTAAGACATGTTAAGACATGTTATATGGTTGATCATTCCATTCCACACTGGCAGGGTGCCTCCTCACCACCTTAGAGGTTCTTGTGGAACGTTTCATGGCCCTGTTGGGCCGGAAGTCGTTGGGCGCCGACATGGAGGGCTCACCTCGGAAAATCCCACTTAGATGGCGAGCAGGCACCAAAAGCCAACAAGACTTGGGATTCATGTTTATTCAACCAGCCAGTTTATTGGCATTTTGTATATACATGTGTATGTTATATATATATACAGTATACATATGTTTGTATATGTGATGTTTAAACACAGATACAATATTGGGGATTTGAGATGATTTAACAATTGAACATACGATAAAATACTATAAAATACTTGTGTTTTTCATGGGGATGATGGGGACAATAAGACTTAGCAGATGTTTGATATTTCAATGGCCTAGTCTTCAGCTTTCTTCCAGTTTTATTTGAAGATGGGATGTGACATTTCTGCAACTCACCATGATAGAAGTGGTCTCCCCAAGTGATACCGTGATACCGTGATACCCAATAACTCGGCACTTCCTAGCCAGACCCATGGCCCTTCGTGGTTCCATGATCTCTTCGGTTTCTTTCCTTGGCCCTGTGCAATCCACTTCAGCATCGATGATGTCCATCAAGGCTTTAGGATGATCGTTCATGGCCTGGTGGTTCACCACATTGACATTTCATCCACTACTGGCCAAGTGAATCCCAGTGACAATAATCCGAATTCACCACTTCAAAAGAGGGCCCCATGCAACCAAAAGCCAGGTTTTTCAGATCGGCGAAATTTTCTGAATCAGGATGGGAAATTACAATCTCCCCCAAGAAACAATTCACAAGCCGTGCCTTCGACAGAACGTTGGGGTTGGGTTTGCTCCGCGGTTCTTGGAACCGAAAAAGACCCTGATCATAAGCCTCGCAGAGAAAAAAAATCGCAGGTGATCTGGGGCATAACCCGACTACACCACCTGTCAAACCTGCACATGCATCGGACAACCAAAGAAGTATAGACTCTCTGTATGTAAGACAAGACGAAAAATTGCATATATGTTCAAAGGAAGTTTCGTAGAGAAACTCCGAGTTACGGATGGTTTTATTTTCATTAGCATGTGCCTTAAGAGATCAAGAAGTCACATTCTCACTCGCCCAAGGATCATTGTGTCCAGTTGGCATGTGCCTTAAGAGATCATGAAGTCACCTTCTCACTAGCCCTAAGAGATCATGAAGTCACATTCTCACTACCCCAGAGATCATTGTGTCCAGCCGGCACCTGCATAGAGGTAGAGTAGAGGTAGACTAGAGAAGATGGCAGAGCAGAGAAAAGTAGAGGTAGAGTAGAGGAGAGTAGAGCAGAGCAGAGCAGAGTAGAGTAGAGGAGAGTAGAGTAGAGTAGAATAGAGTAGAGGGGAGTAGAGTAGAGCTGAGTAGAAGCGGTAGGGGTACAGGTAGAGGTAGTGGTAGAGTAGAAGTTGGGTATAGGTTGAGTAGGAAACAGTTGGGTTGTAATGAATCAAGGTTCAGTAGCCGCTGCATATCTTTTTCACAGCTTGGCTAGACATCATACCTCACAGAGGTAACGGCTCGTAGTATTAAAGTGCATACACAGTGGTA
>Ga0126342_10012740_pt1:2500-14960 | contig 14960 bp, 17 predicted proteins | sample Cyp1metagenome_FD_92528 | JGI IMG/M metagenome (GOLD analysis project Ga0126342, IMG submission 92528) | Coral microbial communities from Lord Howe Island, Old Settlement Bay, Australia - Cyphastrea 1 metagenome | ecosystem: Host-associated > Invertebrates > Cnidaria > Coral ...
GTATATCAAATGCATCAAATATGTCTCGTGGCTCCCAATTCATGGAGTTTGATACATTCCACTGGGGCTTCATCGAAGTCACTTTTTTTTGTTGTCCAAGGATGGGATACCCCAAAATCCAATGATTTAAACATGTTTAAACTACCAATTTTCTCAATTTCAACTGCCACAAATTGATGAAAAAATTCTGCTAAATCAATGCAAATCACCCATTTCTGGAGAAAATCCCATGAAGTGTTTGTTTGTGTGTCATTATGAATTTTCTCATAGCTGATGGCATGGCTGATGGTTTAAAAAATGCTACCCCATTGTTAGATAATCTCCCGTTGATTTCATCCAGAGACTGCTGAAAATGTCGTAGATGAGCTCGCCGTCAAAAGTTAAGCATGTCAAACCACTGGCTCCTGCATCTACATTCACCTGATGACAGCCGACAGCCCAAAGATCCATTTGTTTCTTCCATGAAGGTTTGTCGTTGGGAAAACCCACAAAAAAATCATAGAAAAAATCACCGTTTTCTCTGTTAAATAGCCAATCTTGGGGGGGTATCTACCATTTCCAGCCCCTTGAGAACTTGGAGATGAAGTGAGATTGCGCGAGGCGACGCCAAGGTTGTTTTCTTTTCCCAAGCATTTGAACTTATGCTGAAACAAACCTGTGGCCAATGTCCACAAAGTTGTGGCTCCTGCCGAAGTCACCATGAGACATGGACAGAAAATGACTTCCGAGCTGCCTCGGAAATGCATTGACCAGTGGTCTTGGCCCTCATCAAAGATCGCTCACCAAAGGTAGCACCTCAGATTTGCTGTACCTTTCATCATTTTCACCAGGGTCTGGGTCACAACAGTGCAATCACCATGGTAATACTTAGCTTCCCACCCCGTGTCAACTCAGCAATCGTTCGACCTCGGTCTGCCGGAAACTTCACCCATTTCCCATTTTTAGTCACCGTGAACTTTCCCTTCATCCTCCATTTGAGAGTTGGTAAGTTATATTCCATGAAAGTTACCATGAACTTCCCATTAAGCCTCCATAAAGATTGGTTGTATTATTTGGATATGGGTCAAAATTGGGTACCCAATCACTTGGATTGCTAATACTAACAATAGATAACAATAGACTAAAATCTGCGGTACACTGGGTCTAAATTATAACCCGCATCCATACAACTATGAGATTTTCACCTCCGTAACTTCGGATATAGCTATAAGCCCTAAGAAAGTGGTTAAATCATGTTTAATCACCACTGGTTGGTGGTTTCAACCCCTCTGAAAAATATGAGTTTGTCAGTTGGGATGATTATTCCCAATCTATGGGAAGTCATAAAATTCATGTTCCAAACCACCAACCAGACCATGAACTTCCCATGAAACCTGAGAAATTCCTTGGTGAGCGCCCCTTGGGAGACCCCACTTCCGCCCTCGCTGCTTTGATTCACACAGGCAGAGCCCTTATGGATCACATACCTCGATGGATCAATTGGGAAGTTCCCGATAGGGAACATGGAAAAACATCGGCGTTTTCCATGGAAAAAACATGGAAAAATCATGTGAAAATTCATGGCAAAATCTCAGAAATATAGAAATATGGGACAAGTGTGGAAGTTTACATATTTCCAATCCATAGGAGTCCAAACATCCAAAATCATGGTCGAAACGGTTCCCAGGTACACGAGTCCGCCAGGTGGGGTAATGGATCCATCAATGTCGATGGCAATTCACTGGCGATTTTCGATGGGAACCATGGGATCATTCCATGGGATCCAGGGTATGTCTGAAAATGGGGTATACCCCCAATGAAATAGCCATTTTATCATGGGATTGGATAATGATCAGCAAAACCATTGGGAAAATGGGGTACACGATTTTCCGACAAACCCATATGGGATGATCCTAAAGATCCTAAAGGAAAAAACAGAACTCCGCCCAGCTTCCAGAGAGGTTTCTGCCGCACTTTGCCTCAGAAACGGATGAAGCCATACTGAGATGAGACTGTGAAGAAAAATGTGTTAGTAGATGTATTTGTCAAAAGTTGCATCGATGTATAGTACATCAACCTCCTCTTTTAAATGTCAACTTCCCTTTTTTTAAGATTTCTTAAGTGTGTTCCAAAGTCAATCAAATCAAGTGCCGAGTGGCCTTGGAAAAGCACACGACAACCAGGTTCGAAGTTCACGAGATCGTTGGCATAGGCAGCTAACTCCATTCTTTGCGACCTGGCTTGTCATTCAAGATCTGAGTCAAAAAAAATGCCTCTGGACCCATTTTTTCGGGGAAGGTGAACGATTTTTGGCACTTCTGCACACTTTCTAAAGGGATCTGATGCTTCTTAAGCATGAGTGCATATATACAGGATAGCTATTTGATAGATATTTATGTATAAAATATAGATATAGCAACTCTTAACATTAAGGGGGTTCTTTCACTCCCCATTTCCCTCCGCTTTTCCAATCACGGAACCCCGCCTTAGCAATGGAGTCAGAACATCCACCTGTCCGGGGTGCTTTAAGTCATGGAGGCCCCAGTTATCCTCCATTTTTTCTGTTGGGTTCCATGGAGTAAACCATCCAGCGATTGGGGCTGTGGTAGTTCCAAAGCCATATTGACAGCCATTGAGGAGCCGAAGTTCCTGGGGGGCAAAATGTGCTCAGATACAATCTAATATAATATATATATATATATGATATGTAAACGACCAACTGTTTTTTTATGGTTGAGAATCACAACAATCACAACATCTTGGAAGAAACAACCCATTCGTCACCCTTTTGATCAAACGCGCAGTTCTATGAGTTCCCCTTGGTTCACCTGCAGCAGATCCAGCTGGTTTTCACCACAAAAAACGATGGAAAGATCCACCATGCTATGAAAATGGCTACATCAACTGGAACAGAGATCTTACCCTCTGGTAAACAGCCACATAACTATGGGAAAATCACCATGCTATTAATGGGTACATCAACTATGACTCGACTGGGCCATGCTATCAAGTTCGCAAACTGTTGACATAACCAGAGGGGAAATCCAGGAAGTCGGAATATGGGTAGTGGATGGTAGTGGATGGTGGATTGGTTGGGAGTTTCTGTGGTCGATTGACTTCGTGATCAGTAGAATCCTGTCAGGGACTAAGTGCTACAATGTGCAATCAATGTGCAATCAATGTGCTACATGAAACTCATCAAACTCCCTTGGTGACGCACAAATAGACATCCCTTGCCTCGTCCAGCAAATCGCAATAATCTTTGAACTTCCTTCGACCATTATCTCGACCTGGCGGAGGCAATTTGATGCGAAAAAAAAGCCATGGCCAGGCGTTGAAACAGACTAACGGGTACCACGACATGATACTACCTGATACTATCCATTTCTTTAAAGCTGACCTGCAATGTCCTTGAAGATCTTTCGGTTGATGACCTTACGAAACGACGATGGACGATGGTCGGAGTCCCAGGATCCCCGTGGCGCATCCCCTTGGCGCATCCCCTTGGCGCATCCCCTTGGCTTCGGGCAAACAAAGTCGTGTCTTCTTTGGCTCTGAAGGTTGCCTGGCAAATCCACGGAAAAAAAAAAAGACATCACAAGACATCACAAGACATTACAAGACATCACAAGACACTACAAGACATCAAGACACAATCAATTGATATCAATGGAAACATATTGAGGCCTGACAACTTTTACTCGATACCTGTCAATAAACCAACAAGGGCTTAAATTTATCCTCCACTCATCGACATCGAGAATTCTGTCCACAAGAAAATCCACGCCATCTCTGTCCGCGCCTCTCGTCGAATGTTGTACAACAAGGAAAGCTCCCCAAAGCTGTCACCGGTATGCAACGTGCTCAACACCTGCCATGTTGGGATGAACTTTGTTGGCCTGTCTCAATCTGTCCCATCTACCCCCATCGGTGAAGAAACATGTGCCACAGAAAAACCTTGGGACTGTGTGAATATATTTTTGCCAAAAGTGTATCCTAAGTTAAGGCCATTAGGCCATCTTAATGGAAAAATATGTGGAAAACGATGAGAAAAAACGATGAGAAATGAGGTGCACCACACACAGCGGTCCCAGTCCGAGCCTTCTCAATAGGCTCAGGTGCATCTATGGAGCAAGCACGCCCTGGCATCGTTGCAGTTGTAACAGTTGAACTCTCTATGAGCCTTCGTTTGGTGCAGTCTTATGTTGCATAAGAGAGTTCTGCAATGTTCTGCATCAAAACAATGCAGATATGACCATCCGTATATGACCAAGAGAAATTTAAGGATCCTTTGGATATCTCTGCGCTTGGATGTCTCTTGATCTCTCAACCGTGGCCTGTCTTGACCTAACCTTCCACCTGATGACCTACATAATCTTGTGTCCAGTCTTTTCTACTGCGCAAAAATCAAGTTCAGTGAAATCGAGAGTTTACCCAAGTAAATCCAAACTTTTCATCAGCCTTTTTCGGAATCTTGATGAATCTGCAACATCTATCGCATCTATGTGACTTCTTTGGTTGGTCATCCACATCTCCACCTCGTTTTGCGAAACCTTGGAGCGATGTCGCTGCCCAAATTGACCTAACAGGCTCGGAAAATTCGGAGGCCCAATCCTGTTGACCAAATTTGACCCCTCAGGATATCCATGGCCCCGTTTTCACCATGGCTTTCCTCAAAGAGCAATAGCAGGAGCCAATAGCTATCCACAACTTGGAAAAGTTGAGGGTCCAAAGGGGTCCCAAAGGGGTCCCAAAGGGGACCCAAAGGGGTCCCAAAGGGTCCTGTCATGGCAAGCCGGGTCTTTCCCCACCTGTCTTCATTGCTGGTGGTTTTGCGAAAGGCCGCAGGCCTTGGTTTTAGAGCAGCTTGAGGTCAGGCCTTAGTCACCTCCTGGTTTACCCAGTCGATGGGGATCATCATTCTGGAGACCAAGAAAAATCATTGATAAAGCCATGATAAACCAAGAGCCAGTATATGTTCCCGCCAAGCGGTTGGTTCTTTGCCAAGTGTCATCTTCCTTGAGGACTCTTCTTCCTCTTCCAGGCGGGGATCCTGTGGCTTAGACATCAAAGAAAACCAAAGAATTCTATCACGCACGGACGGAACAAGGACTTTTGATATCTATTGAGGATCATCTAAGTCCCAATAAGATCAATAAGTACCTGAGTGTAAGACATTGTAAGACCCAATAGATTCGAGGCCATCAAGGCCAATCCAATTCAATGGTTGACCACACCAGATGAAAAGATGTTCCATGCCTTCACCCCTTCACCTGTGGATGTCCACCCCGCCTTGGTCAAGACTGAGCAACTGCGATTGAGTCTCTTCTTTCTCTTATCCACCACCGGAATGTGCAACTTCATCAGAAAGTCCTGTTTCCTGTCAAAATCTAAAGGGTATTCATGGAATCCTCAGCAGCTCAAAAACTGGCTTTTCTGGTGTTTTAGCAGAGCTTTTCCAGCTTCAGTTTCTCCCATCAAAACGAGCCTTCTGATGCGATCCGCCATGGAAAATGCCGCCGCAGCAGCTGCTGCTGACGTCCCAGATTTCTGCGCAGTCATCTTTTCTGTAGTGATGACCACCTCGATGCTTCCTGTCCTGAAGCATCACAAATGGGTCATCCTTCACATGAACCTCGATAACATACATATACAGTAACCAGATCTTTAAAAACATGTTCATGATGTTCATGACTCACTACAATCAGATATCTAAACATCAAAACTGGATGTTGAAACATGTCGAAATAGAAAGAAAAACCACCTCCCCCTAGCAGTCAGGGTGAAGTCAGGGTGAATCTTGAATTCCACCTCATTCACTGGTGAAATTCATGTAGTAAACCCAATCATGAACCATCCCACAGAACGGGAGTCATGAAGCATCATGAAGCATCATGAAGCATCATGAAGCATCATGAAGCATCATGAAGCATCATGAAGCATCATGAAGCATCATCTCAATATTCTCAATGGTGTCCACTTATTTCATCATTTCATATAATTTCATAGACCTCTCATAGGATCGAGAAAATTCTGAGCAGCTGAGATCCAAACTCAATGACGAAGAATTCATCTCCAAGATCTCCAAACTTGGCCGCGGCGCTTCCCGCTTTCACCTTGCGGATCTCAGAGTCCGACACCTAAAGTGGCGGGTGGCTGGCCAAGGACGACTAGAAGCGAGTGCGGTGAAAAAGGGTCGGCCTTTTTTGGAGAAAATGATGCATAAACATAAACCATACATAAACCTACTATGTTATATATATATATATCATTTTTCATTCTCATCGCATAAGTCGGACGAATATATATATATACCTATAAACTGATAACTGATAACTATATAAAACATCTGGAAAAAAAGTGAAGTCCGTTCTTTCTTTTGATGGTGTCCGTTGCCACTCCCAAATATCTCTGGCCGAAAAAAAGTCAACTCCGCGGTCTGTCTGAGGCGCGATATCCTTCATTGCCTCATGGCTCAGTTCGCTGCGGCCATCCACAAAGGCACGGAAATTGGGGTTGTTCTTCATGGAGCGAATGATGAAGTTCTGCTGTTCGTCGTTCAACATGGGACCTGACGAGATTTTTTGGGATCGAAGGCCTGCTGGTTTGTTGCCATGGGACCAATAGAGCCATGTAGACGGCAAGCCATTTTTGCCACAGCCAGTTGTGAGGTAACGTGGACCTAACATCAGGTAACATGGACTATTGAAGACTATTGGATTGAGGATAGGATTTCTATGGCAAGCAGTATTTCAACTCAAAGATCAGTGATCTGCTTTTTTCAAAGGGTCTACCGCTTCAGCCATCTGCCCAAATGAGCATCCATAGCCAACCCCCATCTTTGTAAACTCCCCATTGGTTGGCTAAAGAAATGGCGCCGAAACCAGTGCCTGGAAGAAATCCGGAGGGAAATTTCCTCGGAACAGGAGCGGCCCTAATTTCGCATTTATTTTTTGCCGCGGGTCAGCCTTCCCAAATCAGATGAATCCATATGAATTCAAATGACTCAATGGATTGGTAGGAAACCATGGCATCCATGGCTACCTTCCGGGACGAGCGAAAAATGACCCCGCCGAAAGTCTTCGGTGACAGCGGTGTTGTGGCTGAGAGCTGATTACAAGAGCCTGGCAGAGTCCGAGCTGATTTCCGGTGAGAAAAAAAAAGCCAACTGATGCGGGTTTGCTCCAAAAAATAAGGCAAACCAAGCAAAGGGGCAAACCTTTTTTATCGTTTCAAAATTAAAAGTATGGATTTGGAAAGAACCTAAAGAGCACTATCTAACTGAACAAAGCCAGTGCTGAAATTCCCAAGCTTCCAGCCTCCAGCTCCCATTTCGATGGCAGGTCGCTTGGGGAAGTGCAGTTGTGACTTCAAGCCGGACGCCTCAAAGACCTGCGGGCGAAAAAGAATCATGTTGGATCACCCAATGTTCAAGATGTTCATAATTCTTCATATATCATATAGAAATATAATATTTCTATATAGAAATAGAATATAATATATATATATATATTATATTTAGATATACAATATAATATATATAGTATAATATAATATGTTTATATATCCTTTTTGTTGGGTCGGAAGCGTCCAAATCATGGTCCCAACAGCCATAAATCCCAGCGATTGCATCGGCACCTTTTTGGACATCGACAACGTCACGAGCGTGTCCGGCCCCAAGGCAATGACCGTGGCCATGTGCCTGGTGGAATCCCCCGGGATATGTCAAATGACGATAGAAATATCATGGAAACCAAGCAGATTTCATCGTTTCTATATAGAAATATCTAAATATCATAGGAATGTAACTTGACTATAGAAACCAATGTTCAAACAGATATATATATATATATATAATCCAAGTTGTAGAAACGACATTGAAGAATCATTGAGAAAATCATCGAAGTACATCTAATATCCTGGTGTTTCTCCATCATATCCTGATTGGTCCTGGGTGTTATGGCTGAGTCGACATCTGACATCCCTGCCTCTGCTCCGTGACAATGGCTCGACCTTCCGCAAGGCATCCCAAGACGGAGAAGCTATGCACAAAATGCTCCGAAGCTAAGGATACCATGGATACCATGGATACCGATATTGGGGTAGCTTCTGAGGTACCTGAAATATCTGAAATGTCTTTCCACAAAATCTTGGCCATATATCAATAGATATCAATAGGCAACAGGATTCAAGAAGAATTCGTGAAGAGATGTGAAGAGAAGGCGCATGGTGCTCAGCACGGACCCACCTCCAATGTAATCACCAGCACTAAGAACGCCACAGGGATGCTCCTGCCAGTGCAAAGGTGGTGATCTTTGGCCAGTGGTGTGGATCTTTGGCCAGTGGTGTGCCACCCAAAAATAGCCCAAAATCATGTCCTCTCCCTGATCGTCTCGAACGACCAAAAGGGCTTGTCCCTCATAGATCATGAAGAAAGTGTCGCCCATGTCGCCTGCCAAGATTGCCGGGCAATTCCCAGGCCATACCTTGCCATACCTTGCCATACCTTGATCTTGAATCCACTTGAATCATCCAACAGCAAACCAACAACATCAACAACTACATCATGTTGAATTCATAGCTTAAAAGTACTAAGGCATCCATCAACAAGTACAGTTTTACAATCCAATTCAATCATGAATCATACCAGAATCTCTACATCTCTTTAACTATCTCAACATGTCATCACTTCATAATCACTTATACTTATAATCACTTCACTGAAATTTCCGCAAAAAAATCTTACGGAGATCTCCCATGGCGCCTTGGGACACCAGTTTCTCGTCGGGTTTCCAGGTGTGTTCCTCCAACATCTGCGCCACTTTGGGGAGCTCCGAGGTCGGGAGCTGCTTTTTAAAGAGCGGCACCGAGCCCAGAAAGGTCACGATCTGCTCAAACTTCTCGCGATCTTCCGTGAAACTCCTGATTTTTGGGACAAAAATCTCGTGAAAAATAGACCTGAACAATCCTGAACACAGTTGGACAATTTCGAAGTTCCACGAAAATACTGAGACCTCTGCGGTTGATTTTATCTTTTTGGGCAATATTTGGGCCAAGGCATGACAAAGGCAATGGCCGCTGGAACTTCCAAGATTGGCTTTTCTAGCCATAGCAAGCATGATATGAACCATCAGCCACTGACACGGCTCCTGAAGGTCAGTAGCCCAACAATACTATCTTTGAAGTATCGCCAGGAAACCAGGAGACCATCACAGCCTCAGGCTGGAGCCGCTACAAAAACAAAGATGCAGCCAGCAATCAGCTGAACTTTCCATCTGAGGCTGTTGCAACCTGGTTTTCCAGGTGTGATGGTCGTTGTTAGCTTCACTGAGATTGCTGGTGTTTTTCCTGAGAAAAGTTCACATGTGAAACACGCACAAAACAATGGACAACTGGAAAGCACTGGCAGTCCAACTGACAAAGATCTCATGGAATGCTCTCTGCTGAGCTCCGCGCCCGCTGGGAACTCGCCGGAAGGTGCGGCCGAGACCCGATCGGAGCTCACGGAGAGTGGAGACAGAGGTTCCGACGGGTCCTGTCGATCCTGCCGCTCCTCCACGGCGCCTTTGGGTAGCAGCAAGGCACGTTTCACCACCGGAGAATCATCCCCAGCTGCAGGTTGGACCACCTTCGGTTCCGCTTCTGGCGGCGCTCCCTCGGCTTGGGATGTTGGACCCGCCATCTCGGGCTTCGAAAAATCAGCCGCCTCAGCCGTCTCTGGCACCTCCAGGGTCTCTGGTGCCTCTGGTGCCTCTGGTGCTGCTGGTGCCTTGGCATCTTCCACAACCGGGGCTTCGGCTGCCGCCACCAGCACCGGCGCCACCGGCGACACCGGCGCCACCGTTACCACCACGGGCACGGGAGAGGCACCCGGCAGCGGAGGCACCGGCGAGGAATCTCTGGTGGCCGGTGCTGTGCGGAGGCGCACCGGAAGGGTGATGGTTCCTCCACTTCTCGGGCCTGCCAACCAATGGCTGGAATGGCTACGGCCAATCGCTAAGAATTGGAAGAAAACCACAATTGGTGATAATTGGGGAGTATTTTGTATTACCAGTGCTGGATTTGTATTGACAGCATCTCAAAAGAGTAGTGATGGTTACGGCTACCATCCCAAGTTTCCAGGGCCTCCGTTCCAATCGCTAGGCACAAAGTGGCGCCCATTTTGCCTCAGGCCATGGCTCAAGACTATTGCCACTATGGGTCTCAATTCTTAGCGACCTACAAAAAATATGCAATGGCATGGCTCCATTACCCAGTACTCCTCTTTGAAACCACGGCATGCCAAAACCTGATGTGATTTCAGCGCTGATGCTCCTTCAGGTGTTCCTTTGTTTTGCCAAGTCGCAAAGGACTTGAAACCGTTTGTCTGGCGAAACGAGGATCATTGATTGTGTATCGGTGGACCTCAGAAAAGAGCGCTGTGACAGGCTGACGACTGTCAGTCAGAAAGGATGCTGACAGCTTTTTTCGACCAAGCGACCACAGCACCAGGAGGAATCCGAGACCAGATCGGCCGCCTTCAGCCATGAAATATCTGATGGATTTGTCCCAAAATGGGATGGCCTAAAATCCAATGGTCTATCATTATCATAATTTATGTATATATAAAAACATATAAAAACAGAGGTATACGTCCTATCAATGTCTACCCCAACAAAAAAAACATATCATCAGAGATTCACGGCTTGAAGTTCCCATGGATTCCTTAGCTCGGCACATGGAGTCAGAGGTCCCTCGGACAAAAGCTGCTGAGTTTTGCAAGGGATCAAGCTGCGCAGTTGCTCCTGGCATGATGAAACCAGCTGAGAACCCAAAACTTCCAAACACTTCCCTTTGAAATTGAGCGTTTTCCAGCAGTTTCGAAGCTTTTCGAAGCATTTCGGAGCGTTTCGAAGTGTTTCGAGCGCCTGCTACAACGCTTGGAGCACTGTTCTGCCGTGTGTGCAACACCTGAGTTTCTCTGGCGGTTCATCCAACAGGTTCCGTTCCGGGTTCCGTTCCGGGTTCCAAGGACCCGTTCCAAGGAAACGACGCGCACAGAAGGCACTGGCAGCTGGGACATCTGCAGAGGCATCGCAGATGGCGATCCTGGAAAAAGTGCCGAAAGCCAGCGGCAGGGAAAAAATGAGGGAGGAAAATATGGGAAATGTATGGGAAATGTATGGGAAATGTATGGGAAATGTATGGGAAATGTATGGGAAATGTTCTCACAAGGAAAACACGGGCAAGGTTTGGAAGTGCCAACTGGCTGCATGAAAACACGGCACTACAATAGTCACTAAAAGAGCGGAAGAACGAGTAACTCGTTCCGAAACAGTGTCTGCAGCTGCATTCTGTCCTTGCACCATCGTCATGCTAACACGACTCTTGTCAATTGTTAGAAAATACTTAGCATCAATCTTTGTCATCATGTTTCTATCTTGCCGGTATCATGTAGCTATCTTGTTGCTTCAAGACTCACCAAGGTGAATATGGGGCCTGCTGTGGCTCTACAATTTCCACTGAGTATTGCACTCTCCCTACAGCTGTGAGCCCATGAAGCAGGGGTGACCGCTGGGTCAACATCCTAGAACTCAAACCGCTGGGTGGTTCTGCACCTGGCCAAAATGACCACATTGCTTCAAAAGCCTCACCATTCTCAAGCCAAGCCCCTGAGCTTTCCGCGAGGCTGTGGCCATAAGAACAAAGATACAAACGAAGAGAGAACAATAAGCATCCGCCTCAAAAGACAGGATTTCTCCAGTTTCAGGATCACCCCAAAAAACTTTCCAAATAAGAAATGCCCGCAGTGTGAGCAAGCTCACACCTATATATCTTACCTGGTTCGTCCAAACACTTGCAGTACGGCTGGAGATTAGTGACCCCCAACATGGCTGAATCCGAAAAAATTGACTATCTGTCTATGGCTCCGCAAAGGTAACCCCCAGGACTTGACGCATACCAATATCCATACAGCGTCCTCGTTTATTGCTATAAGGGTGATGATTTGTTTTAGGATTGATTTTTGTTTTTCATTCTGGGGCAGTTTTCCTTCGTATTTGCTACATTTTGGGGCTGAAATCTCTGATTTGAGTGCTATTTGCTGCATTTTGGAGCTAAAATCTCTCTGATTTGCGTGCTATGTGCTGCGTTTTTGACCTAAAATCTCTCATGTTGCATCCTATTTGCAGCATTTCGGAGCTGAAGTCACAAATTTGGGTAGCTAAAATCGTAAATTTGCACGAGAATTGCAACATTTTAGTTTTCACCCATTTTCCCATGGTTTTCAACGATGTCTGGATGGTTTTCATCGCTTTCTAGATCGTCTTCAATGATCTTTCCGTGGTTTCAAAGATTCTTTAGGCTTTCTTCTAGGGTTCTTGAGGGTTTTAGGTTTCATTTAGGGTTTCTTTAGGGTTTCATTGAGGGTTTCTTTAGGGTGTCGTTTAGGGTTTCTTTAGGGTTTCTTTTAAGGTTTCTTTAGGGTTTCATTTAGGGTTTC
>Ga0126342_10012741_pt1 | contig 14959 bp, 19 predicted proteins | sample Cyp1metagenome_FD_92528 | JGI IMG/M metagenome (GOLD analysis project Ga0126342, IMG submission 92528) | Coral microbial communities from Lord Howe Island, Old Settlement Bay, Australia - Cyphastrea 1 metagenome | ecosystem: Host-associated > Invertebrates > Cnidaria > Coral ...
AAGATTGGTTCGGTCTTGTCTATACCGTAGTATCATGTAGTATCTATACGTAGTTTATTCATTCTCTTTTGCATATATTGCCCATGGGGATCGCAGTTTCAGTGCATCCTCATCTGCTGATGTAATTTTTTTTGACCCGGAAGATGCAGATTTTTGAGTTGTGTGTCATATAGGGTATTTTTGGTATATAAAATGTCAGATATAGATAGATAGGTTGAAACCATCAAAAACAATGGACATCAATGGACATTCTGAGTCAATGCGGGCATTTCTGGTTGCCTCATGATACGCGTCATGACAGCCTCGAGGAGGAAAAGCCTTAGCAGCACGCGTCTCCTTGGTGGCTTGCACGGCGATGGGGGCTTCCACTTTGAGGTGGGAATGATGGGGTTGGAGGCTGTAGAATGGGTGTTTTTTGTGGTAAACCCAATGCCCTAAAGATGGAAACTTTGCCAGTTGAAGCCGATGTGTTGAATTTTTGGTTAGAACAGTGCATCCAGCAAAGGTTCGAAGGATGTTCTCCTCCCCCTGTCCTGCTCTGGATGGGGCACTGCTACGGGCATGATTCATCTGCAGGTCGCAAATGGTTTCCCAATGCTTTCTAAACGGTTTAAGACCTGAAATCACTTGTATAGACTGGGATGTAATCTGTTTACAAGGCATGAAATCTTTCAATCTGGTGAAATTGAACGAAAGTCATTTTTGCCTAGCATGTTTCATTTCTTGGAAAAGCCCTTTACTTTCGAATAACCTCTAATCAAACCTGGAAATAGACAGCTTAATGTTTCAGTTGATCATGCAGGCACCATGAGGGTGAACCCTAGGTATGACACTACGAAAAATTGCCATTCGATTGCCATTCGATTGCTGTTCTTGGCGGTTACCCTCTGGTAAACTGTCCCATAACAATGGAAAATCACCATTTTCAATGGGAAAATCCACTATAAATGGCCATTTTCAATAGTTATGTTAAATTATTAACCAGCAATTCCATTAAACATGATCCGTTCTTTGGTGGTGATACAGTTTCTAACGTTGATCATGGGCTCTACCCCCTGCCCTCAATCAGTTTCTCTATCCCCACGTGTTGGTTCAGTCCCCAATTTTGCGGGCTAAGACTTGAATTTTGGTGCGTGAATACCCAATTTGTTCTTTTTTCGTCAAATCCCAAAGTTCGTTGATGAATTCCACAGTTTTGGTGGCCCAATCGTCATTTTTTCCGAGATCCAACATAAGATTGTTGGCGAAATCCAAAAGTGAACACCCCATTTGTTACATTTGTTGGTCCTTGATGTAAATCCAAAGTTTTTGGCCAAGCGTTCCAGTATCCGGTCTGGCGCTTTTTCAGAGATCTCAAGGCGTGACGCTTTGGTCCCCTGGTGGCTGGCCTTTTGGCTGGCCATCCCCGATCACGTCCAGGCAGCCAATCGAAATTATGATATCAACTTAAAAAGTGATCTAAATCCAAGAATGGTGCTAAGTATGGTTTCTGGAAGACGCTTACAGTATGGGTACGGAATATCGTTCTAATATCAAATCCATATCCAATTTACATCCAAGTTTTGCGTCGATTTCTGTGGAATTTACATCGAATCCGTCTTCGATTTATGTCTAATTTGTACCAATGTTTTTTTTTTGCTTGAATTGCTCTTCTGGAGATCGAAATCAGATCAGGGACCCAGTGAGATTTCCTCCTTTGCAACTGGCAGATGGAGTGCGGCTGGTGGTTCAAGCTGGAGGGTTGGAAGTGGTATATGGTTGGGGGTCTCAGTGGAGACCAACTCAACCGGCCGGTGGCTATGGGATGGTATGGGTCGTCAATTTTTTTTAAGTTTGACCCCTCCAATTTTCGGATGGTTCTGGATACTAAAGATGGCATAAGATGACTGATTCTGATTCACAAAGGATTCAGTGGTAGTCTTTCCGTCCCAGCTGGGTATTATTAGGTTGTAGTTCGAAATGGCCATGACCCGGGGGGAAATGTACCATTTTCAGACACGCATCGACGTTTTTTGTCATCCCAAGAAAAATCCTCATTGAATTTCCATGAAATCCACATTGCCCAACTGAACGTTGTAGCAAAAGCCCAACCACAGGACGAAGTGACTTCCTTTCTCGCGGAATTCCGATCCAGGCGGCCTGGTGAGCAGCTGGGGTTACCCTCCAAAACTAAGAAAGTCATAGAGGCCATGTTTAGTTCGATGATCTACTGTACAGTATTTGCAGTTTTCAACATCGTGTTTTTTTTTTTGCATAGCGAAGTGTTAGATGACCAGAGGTTATACTTCACTATAACCCAACAGTTTTGGGGGATTTTGATCCATGCGAAGGGATTTGCCGAGGTGGGCTAGCGAGCTGGGGATGATCGACCCTGCCCCAAGTAAAACACAATTGATGTACATCAATTATGGATCATACGGATCCATGTAAAAACACAGATACAATCATATACCTATATTTACACTCACATACACATACAGTCACAGTCACATACACAGACATACACAAGATACATATGTGTGGAATTGTGTGGATATAATCAGGTCAGGGTTTCAAAACTGCTTAACTTTTTCGAGAGAGACACACGGACGAGCATTCGCCCCAAGTGTGAAGCATTTAAGGGATTTGTACCCATCAGGAGCATTTCCATCACTGACAACACCATTGAGGCTGGGGGTTCTGCCGAGGAGCTTGGCATGGCTATTTGACCGCAGATTTCTGCGCCAGTGTTTTTGGATCTTCGACATTTTTTCAGGGAAAAATCCAAGTGTCCCCCCTCACTAGGATGGTGACACACACACACACCTTTTGCTGTTTCACAAAATGGAAAATTCAACCCAGTAACAAGACCAGTGAAGGAAATGCCGTGAAAAACCTGTTTCCCCTCATCCGGTCAATCTTGTGATTCTCCCTATTTTTATTTGTATTTTTACACGTTTCAGACACACGAAAATTTCCGTGGACATCCCAATGAATCCCCATGAAATCACCATTTTTTATCCCCCTCAACAAGTTAGCGGAATCTGGTCCACCACATTGCTATTCCAACCCGCATATCTCGCATCTCACAACCATCGTTGGTGGAGGCCATCTGCGCGGCACCCGAGATGCTTCAGGAGAGCGTCAAGCGTTTTTTGGAGCCAATTTTGAGCGAGATGGGGGCGAGATGATCCGGCAAACGTGGGGAAAACGTAAAGAAAATGTGGGGGACTATATGGGGAGAATATGGGGATTGATCATAATGGATATATATATATAAATAATATATATACATATACACATGTATATATCTATATATTATATTATGTTATATTATATTATGTTATATTATATTGTATTACATTACATTATATTATATTATATTACATTATATTACATTATATTATATTATATTTCATTATTTTATACTATATTATATATTATATATTATATTATATATATTATATATTAGATATTAGATATTATATATTATATTATATATTATATATAATATATAATATATTTATATAATAATATATATATGTATCTACAATAAATACAATATATATATATATATATATGCAATATATGATTATGATGGTGATGATGATGATGACGATGATGTTTGATGATGTTTGATGATTGTATAGCGGATATGAAACCTGGCTGGGACAGAAGTAAATGGAGGTTTTTTTGGGTGGGGAAAGCATCGAACGAAATGAGGGATTTTCGCTGGCCAGGTTTGATCAGAGGTTCAATATTTTTAAAGGCCTGACTTGTTGTGGTAGTTTTGAGTATGGATCACGCAAAAATCTGGGGGTACCCCAAAGTCTCATCCCGCACATCACCATGAAAAGATGCTATAGCAATCCCCAAAACATGGGTTTCAAAAACTTTGGTCGACAGGTTTCCGAGGACAATATATGGCCCAACTAAGTAGTTACTAGGCCACAAAAATTGTAGCCCCCTATGAACCCAGCCAGCCTCACCAATTCTATTTACCAATTCAGAAGGGGGACCACCTCCATCCCTATTCCCAAATGTATGAAATAAATTTGTATGTAAATTGTCTATATGAATGTAACGTACAGTGTTTGTTTTTCTATCTTTCCTGTTTGTTTGTTTGTTTGTCTGTCTGTCTGTCTGTCCTATCTATCTATTTGTCTGCATGTCTTAATCAATCTCTCTCATCTGACTTTATCTTATCTTCTCTAGCCTAAGTATACTGTGCACTGTTTCTATGTGCGTATATAATGTACATTTATGCAAAAACATGAAATTCTCCTTCTTATCATTGCCACTGGTAAAAACTCTATATCTGGGTAAATTTCATCACGACCTCACTACGACCGAACCCTGGAATCATGGTTTATTTTAGGTTAAATCATGGCCAAATAACCCCACATTTCAGGTTAGTGACTATTCTAATTTACCCAGATATATAATTATATTACATAGATGGGAGATATTATGATTATTATGGGAATCTCATAGGAATATCACTGATAAAACAGTGGTACCTTTGGCAGATCTTAAAAAATCTCAGGCCTGCGGGAGAACTGGCTTCCTTATCAACCGCCAGAAGAGCTTTTGCCGCGGCGCTGCTTGGCGTATTTTTTTCGATTGGCCATGTCTGAATGGCCATGGCCATGAAATCATGGGAAAGTGGTGATAAACCACACAACTTTTGGGTTTTTGGGTATTTTCAGACAAAGCCGTTCATCGTCATGTCAGAATATATATATATACTATATACTATATATATAATACACATATAAACGTGGATATGACCATGAAACTCGTGTTTTCATGGAGAGTTTACCAAGAATTGGTTTTGGGTTTTCTGAGATGAGGCCAAGATCAGTTGGGACCCCAAATTTCACCAGGGTACAAGGATCTGGACCACTTCCAACTTGCCTGGTAAGAAAAAAAACACCTCCCAGGTATCAGTTGATTCATAAAGGCCATTAGATATATTAAATATATTAAATATATAGTTATTTGTCCCATAAACCCAAATGTTAAGTTATTTTTTCGTCAACATCTCGCAATACACATCGATGGGGGAACTCCAGTGCCTGAGGAAAGCGTTTCTAAACGAGTCGAGTCCTACTGAGTCATTGGTTCTTTAGGCAACAGGTAAGTCATTGTGGCACTTAGCAAGTCCTACAAGGTGTCCGGAATGGTGACAGTACATAGCCATGGTCGGATCATTGCAAGGACACAGAAGGGGCTGCTAAACATACTTTCCTTAGTCACGAGTGTTAATTCAATCCACTGAAAAGTTCTTAAAAAGTAAACCATTACCACAGTCTACTCGACAGTTGTCCACAAACTGAGGTCCAGAACCTCAGGGGCTGAAGGCCAACCTGAGAATTTGATGGTGATTCACCCAGAAAACGATGTTCTTTTGTGGGGATGTCATGTTTTTTTTGACATAGACACCCCCAAATTTTGCTGGAACAGTTGGTGGAAATGATGGGACAAACTGGCAAACATCATCTTTTTGGAAATGCTTTCGGAATCCTTTTTTAGGATTATTATAGCCTATTGAGCAACCAGTATAATGGGATGGGATAGTTTCTTTCTCTCTTTTGCACTTTTTTTTTGCATGGTTCAATTTTCCACTCCTGCAAAGAAAACTTTGACGAAACTGGAATCCCACATGTTTGTTTTTCAGAGAACTGAGGAACATCCGTTAAGAAATCCATTTCTAGATGATTTTCCCATTATCTTCCGGAGATTTCCCAGCTTTGCCCTAAACACGAGCACGTCCAGGACGCAAAGACCACGCCAGCAAGCGGCCCGCCCCGGTTCCAGGCGGTGGCGCAGGCCCGGCAACGTAACCCCAAATGGTTGAGACAAGTAGAAGTATGATCATAAATAACCGATAGGGGATGGTTAATGATCTTGTAAATCTTCAAAGATTTTTCTTGGCGCAGACAAGATTACAACTTTGGTTGGTAGAGATGGGTCACAGGAAAAGCGGATGGTCCCCAAGATGTAGTTTGATGAGCCAAAGTATTTATTGTTATCGATTGTTAAGTTGCTATATATATATATAAACAAATATTCCATTATATACATATTATATATATATATATATATTATATCCCCATTGTTGTTTGTTAAATCTCCCACTTCAAACATTTTTCCGCAGGGTTTGCCATGGGACTTGCCAGCGTCTGAAATGTCACAGGAGTGTGACGCACCAGTTGAGTCAGGCCAGGAGTGTGACGCACCAGTTGATGTATCATAAAAAACATATTTTGCAGGATCTTGTGCCAAAAAATACATCATAAAATTTGCCGCGGTCATAAACCACAATTCAGAGGGTTTGAAGCATCAAACATGTGGTGATATGTAGTGGAAACATGATGGTTGATGATCGTAGGAGATATGATACCTACTCGTATCTGGATTCGTACAAGCCCTTGCCCACCCATGAATTTTCCATGGCCAATGTTCAGGCCCTGAAATGACGGAGCAAGAGGAGGCTTGTGGAAATGGTTTTTGCAACAGTCCTGGCCCTGTCTCAAAATCAAAAAGTGCGGATACATGGCAATCCATCCGAACGCCTGCAGGTTGCAGCAGCACCCGAGGAGGCACTGGTGACACCGGAAGTGGCTGAGGAGGCACTGGTGACACCCGAAGTTGCCGAGGAGGCACAGGTGGCACCGGAGGTTGCCGAGGAGGCACAGGTGGCACCGGAGGTTGCCGAGGAGGCACAGGTGGCACCGGAGGTTGCCGAGGAGGCACAGGTGGCACCGGAGGTTGCCGAGGAGGTTGCGGCTGCTCCGGAGGTTGCGGAAGAGGTTGCGCATGCAGCACCAGAGGTTGCAGAAGAAGTGACGCCAGCGCCATCACCAGCCATTGGAAGGATTCCCAATGAAGATGCTCCGGAGCAAATCCAGTGGTCCTGCGTGGAATGCGGAGTGGCATTACCATGGGGCAGTGATTGGAGACAGGAGGGGGAGGACTTCTATTGCACCTGGTTTGGAGCTGACGTGATTTTGTGGTACTGTTGTATCATTTTGTGGGAAATCTGGGGCCGGCTGTCGTCATTTTCTTCTAAGCTGACCCTTGTATCCCCTGTCGGAAAACGCCGCCAAAGCTCAACCCATCATTGTCAGCATCCCCATCATCCCATCCCATCACCCCAAGGCAAGTCGTGCCACCGCGGCTTTGACGATCGTTGGTGGGACTTCCACACCCGCGACGTGATCACTTTGGAAGTTGACTCCGACAGCGCCACCGAACAGCTCGGTCAGGGTCAGCACGGGCCTGGGGTGGAGGCTAGGACGGCCGCAGGGCAGGTGGTGTTGAGGTTGCTGGCGCAGCAGTTGGGAGAGCTGACAAGTGATACCAGGCAGGGAAGATGTGGAATTTGGGCTGAGAAAGTGGAAGATCTTTAGAAAGGATGGACAGGTTTGAAGGAACTTTTGGTTCAAAATCTGCAAGATTTTGGACATGTCAACTTCACCCTTCAGCAGGTAACATTCCGGCTTTCACCGGACCAACCTATGTCAGAATTGAACATTGACCGGAGCCCACTTGATCTTTCTGTGAAACGCATGGTTTCCCGTAGATGAATCATCTTCAATCAGTCAACCGCTCCATTTTGTTGCCTACATCTCCACTATGTCACTATGGTTATCTCACGACATATTCCATGATGATCCACGACTGGTGAGTTCTCCCGATTGCCCTTCAACTCACTGGATCACTGCTTAGTGGGGCGGCACTTCACCCACTCAAAATATGGGATGCTGCACCCCGGAAATCGGTGACTTACCAGGCTTTCTTACAGGAGGACTCACCTAGGACCGCTGGGTCCATCCCAGGCTTCGTCCCGTCCCCGTCGTGCCAGGCTTGCGGGTGTGGATTCCCTGGCCGTGCTGACCCTGTGCCGCCAGCTCCGCCTGGCTGTACCCGGGCGCGAGTGCATCAAACCCCAGGATTTCTTCCGTTGCGGCAGCGTGGGAGAGCTCTTGCAGTTGGTGGAGCAACAACAGGAATGTGATCAACAGGCAGGGCTAAAAAACCACCCCCCATGTCTTGTTGGTATTGTTTGGTATTGTTTTGCGGGGTGAATCGACTTTATATAATTTATAAGACTTCCAATATATCCATCATATTTCATCACGCTTCCATATTTTTTCCACATCTGGGTGAGCCAAACACCACTTTTGGGTGGTTGATCTCCGGAGCCTGACAGGTCTCTGAGGCCAGTGGAGACTGGGGGCAGCCCCGGACCATTTGGTTCGCACCGGGGCAGGTCAACAGCACCTGCGACTTGGAGCGAACCATTGAAGATTGGGGCTTGAAGCAAAACCCATGGGAGTTTTTCAACAGCTATAGCCCAAGAAAATAGTTGAGCTTGAGTTGGCTATGTCATGGTATGTCACCTGTTTTTTTTCAATGATGTGATGTAACTTTGAAATATGGGTCAGTGGGAAGAGTTTGTCCTTTGGCTCCTGATCCTGATGTTTTCAGCCCGGTGGAAGGTAAGTGGCTTTATGGCTGCAAGGGGCTGCTGGATGTCACCTGCTTCCGCCGTGCCGCCGCGCGCTTGCTGGCGAGACATGAAGGGCTGAGAGCAGAGATGGAGAGTCCAGCAGGCGCCTGGCGATGCTTGGGTCGGGTTGGGTCAGTTCTCGATCATCCCGCAGATGGTATCTGGTGGCTACTTGCTAAGCACAGATACTAGGTTACTAGGATTTACTAGGCACATGTCGTGTCCATGTCACATGTCCTCATCATATGGCCCATTGTACTGGCTTAATTCACGATTCTTTCTGGCTTTTTGTCCCATTTCTGGCAGTCAACTGTGACACCTGCCACGGCATAGGTATGGAACTCCTGCGCTTCCTCCGTGACACGGGTCCTCTGCATGCCATGCTCTGGCAGCATCTGGAGCTGGCCGTGGCGGGATGGCCTTCGGTGTCTTCACTGGTGCGGAAGGGGAAGGACTTGGTCTCCTGGAGCATGAAGGAATCCTGGCCCAAGTCCGTGCCGTTGAGGCGCGATATGGCGCGATGAAGAATGAAGATCCCGCATGAAATGATGCAAAAGCCACAGCCCGAAGCAACCCGAGCAAAAAACATTTCTCAGGGGACGGAGTGAGACCACTTCCCCTGGTTGTTGATTATCTTGGCTGTTACTCCCAGCAGTGGTAGACATGGTACTCCCCATATCAATGCGAGTGGCAGTTTGTTGATCCTGGGCTCCCCCTCTTCCATCCGTAAATTGCGATCATCCAATCTTTCCAAAACATTGCCAAAGTCCGAAATTCTAAGACTTTGATAGCTTAACCATGTTACTAGAGGGTATTTATCCTGTTATCATTTAAAAACTCAACTCGCAAGACTAGAAGTCCTATGGGATCATCCAATTCTCCGGTTGCTTTGTCAAATATCGAGGTTTCCCACACATTTGTCAAATCAAAGCTAGAAACTAGTTGTAAAACCCAAACAGTGAAACCCTAGCTTTTTCACATTTTTTCACTTTGGCTTTCACTTAAACCCAGGGATGTCTCGTCATCTTTTCGTTTTTAGGGCAACCCATGGGTACTGGGGATCCGAAGACAGCCAGGCTCACGGAGGAGTTCCTGAAGGAACGGGTCCGGGTGGTGCGGTGCCGCTCCTGGCGCGAGGTGGAACAGGTCGGATGGTCGGAGGAGGTCCGAAAGAACGGTTGTATCTGAGAACTTATAGGAGCACAGCTATTATTATCATTATATACTAATGTATTATTATATATTATTACTATTATTGTTATTATTATTATTATTGTTATTATTATTATTGATGATGATGATGATTATTATTACTATTAAATACTATTAATTATTGTTACTATTTATTGTTATTAGTATCATTATTACATGTTATTACTATCATGGTTATTGTTACTTCAATGTATTAGTTAATTTTTTTGACTTTCCTACATTTGCTTTTGGTGCTCATCAAGTTCTAGGATTCTCATTTATTCTGGTCGCCACTGCTCGCGTCGCCACTGGTAGGCCTCGGACCAAATGCGGCGCAGCTGGAAACCGCCCATCGCCATTGGCTTGTTCCTGTTGGAATCTGCACCCGAGGGTGATGACGCAGCTGCAAGACCCGAGGACTGGAAAGTTGAAACCGCTGTTGCCAGGGTTGCCATGGTTGCCGCCTTGGCTTCCTTGGGGGTAGGTTTGAGGAAGTTTGGATTGGGATGGCTGTTGAGTTTTCCAGGACTGGGGCGCTCCCAGCAGCTTTTTGCAGTTTGTGGTGTCTCATGCTTACTCAGCTGGGGTGCTTAGGGCGGTCCGGTCAGCGTCCAATGGTTCTTGCTGATCCATGGAATTGGATGGGTTGGAGTTTGGAGGGGGCTAAATGACCACTTTGTGGTTTTATTAAGCCCTAGCCAAGGGAGTGCATGATTCATTTGGCAGTACTTTGCCATGCCAAGGATGGCTTCTGCAGTGTGCCAATGGTCACAGATTTCGCTGCGCTTTATGCTCAAGAGGAGGTGCCCAGAGACCTAGATATTACGATCAAAAAGCTGCAATGTGGTAAATGCATGATTCTTTATTGCCCATTTGCGATAATATGGGATGGTTTAGAGCTTTGTGGCATTGGGTCTACCACAGGGAGAAGTCTCAAAGCTAAAGATCCCGAATCTTCGCGTCAAGTACTGGCCCACACATCTAAATCCCTTTGAGCTGCCATCAGTTGTCAGGAATGGGTTGCAAGCCAAAGTCAGGGGCTCAGTTGAGAGTTAGACAATAGATTTTTAGAACGGAACTCCGCCGTGTAAGACAAGTTGAATCCCTGGAAGCATCTTACCCTCTGGTAAACATACAAAAAGCTATTGACAATGGCCATAGAAATAGTGAGTGTTCCCATCAAAAATGGCTGATTTTCCATAGTTTTTCGTATGTTTACCAGAGGGTAGTGAGTGTCAAACAAATCCAGATTTCCTTTATAAAGTTTCCATAAAGCAGCTTTGCGAAACTTGGTCAACACCGCCGTGGGTGTGATGTCGCAAAATGGGGGCCTCCCCAAGTCGCCCAGTCTCCGAGGTTCGCTTGCGGGTGAAGGCTCCGAGAGCACACCGGGCCGCTTGCTGCCACTACGACCTGGTGCGGCCTTCGAGGCCCAACTCACCGAAGAAAAGGGCCCAAATGATTCCCTTTCAACCAATGATCCAATCGAAATCCTCCGGAACATCAACACCTCCCATGTTTTTCTCTTTTTTATGTCAACCGTGAATTTTCATAAAACCTATTATTTTTTTATTTGGGGAAACACCACAATTTTCATCAACCAGGGGTTATTAATCCGGGGTTGACATTGATCAAGCCAAAATGGGATCCATCAGAATCCTCTCCCAAAAAAACGAGGTCCTCGAGCAACGCTTCCTGAGCGCTTTGGAGGGTCGACCCAGCTGGAGTCATCCGGACCGCGGCTGCGGACCTTGCGGATCTTGCGGTGCTTTGTGTGGCCATTTTGGATAGAACATGGTGATTCTCACAGGGATTATGATGATGTTCACAGGGAACATGATGATTTTCATGGGGAAAGTCATGATTTTCATGGGGAAAAGATGGGGAAAAGATGGTTGCTGTGATTGATAAACTTGAGTTGTTAAAGCCACATTCTTGTGGATAATTCTCATATTATCATTCCATTGGTTACCCTCTGGTAATTTAACATAGCTATTGAAAATGCCCATTTATAGTGGATTTTCCCATGAAAAATGGTGATTTTCCATAGCTATGTTAGTGTACCAGAGGGTATTTGTATCCCCATGATATCCCATTAAATCACCCAAAAATTAGTGCAGAAATCCAAAAACAACTATAGATCAATGTCATGATTTGAAAATGATGATAGGATATATAAATCAGTGATATACCATGATAGTGACACATTGCATAGATCTATCATTTGTTATCCATTGTTCGCCATTTTCATTGGTTTTTCAGCGATACTAAATATCTGTTAGCCTCCTGTAAACTATGCCTTACAGATGTGGCTTCAAAGCCAGCATTTGTCGATCATTTTCCTAGCCCCAGGACCAGCTCTCCATGCGCTCATGCACCTTGGATAGCACACCGCCGACCAAGTGGACCCCGTGGGTGTACAATCATGAGGCGCACACGTGGGACACGTGGCACGTGGGAGGAGTTGGTAACTGGTAACCCCGAAGCACCACAACCACGCAAGTTATAGTGGTCTAACATGGTCTAACCATATTATATTGTATTGACATGATAGATGATGGATGGTGAAAAATGGGTTCAGCATATTTTTTTCAGTGGTTTGGTAAGAATCCGGTGTTAAACAAGCGTGATATTGGTCTTATCAACTATTTTTGATAAGGATTTATCAACAAAAAGCGTCGGTGGAGGCTATGTCCAAGTCGTACAGACAAGGCAGCCTATTAAGCCGAAGTTGCATATTGTTATAAATATTCCAAATATTTCCAAATATCTCCCATGAAATATCCCGTAAGATATACACATATATAACCATATATATATATAACCATATATATATAATCATATATATATATATATATAATCATATATATATATATATAACCATATATATATAATCATATATATATATATAACCATATATATATAATCATATATATATATATGATATTATCCCATCTATGAATGATATCTCCTGATGGATCCCATCTGATTCTGATTTCGACCGGTTAGGTCCTGGTGGAGGCCGATGCCGTGGCGCACCTGCGGAGATGTGGCAAGACGTGCCCTATGGGATCCCATGGGACGATGGGCATCTGGTCATATGCTGGAGGAAAATCATAGGAAAATGGCTTTGAATGGGAAAATCATCGGAAAATTCCCGAGCTGGCCTTGAATGGGACATTTTCTCGAACATGGGGGAGTTTTGATTTTTCATTGCCATGCTTGATTGCTGAAGGGTATCTATAATGGTATGTCTCTACAATGGTATATTCGTAGTTGATACTATATCAGGATATAGAATCATTTATAGAATGTACGATCTCAGTTTCAAAGATGTACCCTCTGGTAATCAAACATCAATTGAACATCCACCATTTATGGATGATTTTTCCATTGAAAAGCACATTTATATCGGATTTTCAATTGACATGTTTGATCACCAGGGGCCGTAATATAACTAGAATTAATTTTAGGAATCCTCCAAGGATTAATAATAGAACCGTGGTTATATAAACACCACTGTTTTGGTTTATATTTTTGCTTTTCTATCTGTTTGGGTGTTTGTAGAGTATATATGACATGAATGAGTTGGAATGCACTGACATGAACCGAATAAAGAATGGATGATGAATGAGCGATTGAGTGACTTCCTACATGTACCATGTGTATTCACATTTCATCCTTCTTTTTCCATGTGTTTCCCCTCTTTACTTCTCATGATCCACTTGAACTTGAGGATCCAACATGAGCCTAGGATGTAGAGATAGGCAGAGGTCCGCAGCCGTTTCAAGAGCACTGAAGCTTAGAGATGCCGATGCAAAGATCATGAGAATATGAGACATCTCAGATTTTTTCATCAAAAAGCCATCATGAAAATATATGAAAATCTAAGTCCAAAAGATCTCCAGCTGCTTTAAAAACCACCAGCAGATTTTGAACACATCGCTGTGCTGCTCCCGGCTGGTTGGATCCGCCAATGACGACCTTTGAGAAGTTCGGGGATCCAGCACTGGGATGCGAGCCCTACTGGTACCAAGGCCGGGAATGAGAGATAGTTTTGTTGAAGCAGCTGCAAAAACTCTCGGAATACACTTTTCTTTGCTACATGTTTGGTTCATGTAAAAGAATAGCACCGGCTTTTTTTGCAATTTTTGAGGATGACATCAACTTACTCAGGCGCATTCCGACCTAAGTTCCTCACTTGCGGAGTTTCACATTCTACTCTTTCTATCTTTTCCACGGTTTCCCACGGTTTCCCACGGTTTCCCACGGTTTCCCCATCCCGCGCAGCCGTGAGGCTATGCGTCGGCCTACTACGGCCCTTCGCACGAGGTCTTTCGGCGGAAGTGTCGCGACTTCGTGGAAGGCCAAGTGAGACCTCACCTCGAGGCGCCAAAAAGTGGGTGGTTTCCGAAGTGGGTATGGGTCAATACCTATAGATACCTTTTTAGTGGGATGAACATCCATAAATCCCAGCTATTTTGGGGTTCACTAGGTACCGGGGTTTTGACCCATCCCCAAGTCATGGGGGTTACCCCCAGTTCTCCACCATTTTCGTTTGGGATTTTCCATGATTTGAATGATGACCATCCAGCTATTGGAGTACCCATGTTCGGAAAATCTGAGGCATGGTTCTTTAAAGCATCATTTATAACTCATGTATAAATCATCTATAAATTTTCCATGGTGATTTGATGGTGATTGGTGATTTCTGAAGATCTGAGGCTAAAAATGATCACCATGGTGATGCAAAATCATCGTTTGTTGATGTTTATTGGGGATTTTTGATGGACAAGAATATGGTGGTATAAGTGTTGAACGATGGTTGATGGGTTACCCTCTGGTAAACTAACATATATAGCTATTGAAAATGGCCATTTATAGTGAGTTTTCCCATTGAACATGGTGATTTTCCATAGTTATGTTAGTTTACCAGAGGGTAACTTTGGCAAGCAGGATTAGTCCAGCTATATGACAACTTCGGGTGAAGCACCGAGCGGGAATGACGATTTTATTCATGGGGGGAAACAAAGGTTCATGTTCCCTTACCCCATCATTGTCTCGAAAAATATCATTTGCAGTAAAAAGGCTAATATGTGTAGTAAGGGGATCAGGAAAAGACTTATTTCAAGATACACATATATATATATATACACAATATATATATATATACACAATATATATATATATATACACAATATATATATATATATATACACAATATATATATATATATATAAAATATATTTATGTGTGTATATATAGAGATAG
>Ga0126342_10012742_pt1 | contig 14959 bp, 17 predicted proteins | sample Cyp1metagenome_FD_92528 | JGI IMG/M metagenome (GOLD analysis project Ga0126342, IMG submission 92528) | Coral microbial communities from Lord Howe Island, Old Settlement Bay, Australia - Cyphastrea 1 metagenome | ecosystem: Host-associated > Invertebrates > Cnidaria > Coral ...
CCCCACCCCACCCCCATCATCAAACAAAAACAGAACAAAACGAAAAAAAAAAGACCACAAAACACCCAGGCGCCCTGCGCCCATGGCAACTAGTTCAATCATGTTCAATGTTGAGACGTTATTCTGAGCCTTGGGAGCGGAGACCCAAATAGGGGCCTTCGCATCGCCCAGTGTCAAAATGGTCAGCCGAGTGGCACAGAACGGTAGGTTTGGGCGATGCGAATAGAACGGCAAGATCTGCTGTTCTGCATCTCCATTCTGCGACTTTCGCGCGCGCTTTGCCTCTGGCTTGGGCACAGCCTGGCTGAGAGCCAGAATCAGAGCCACAAGAATAGATGTTTGTCCATCTCAAAAATATATGAAGATGAGGCACCAATACAAGTGGGAAACTTTCATTGGATATCATTCTATCATGGAATATGTTCCTGGGATATGGATGTCCACTCAGACTTGAAGTCCTACTCAATTTCCATTCCGGTGTATGAAAATTAGTGCAATCCTCCTTTTGGGTATATCGTTACACCGCCACACGTTCCATAATGAGGTACTTGTCCAAACAAAAAATAGTATCGATACATATCGATACTATATGGGTTCGTCTCCCATCATTTTCTACACTAAAATAGCCATAAGTTGGGGTATCCATCATTTTCAGACCAACCAAAAATCTGTTGGTTATCTATTATTATATACCCTATACCCATGATATAGTTCCAAGGATACCCGACCTGAGACGCTGGAGCTTCTCGCAACTTCTCACGCGCCTGGTGGAGTGGCGGAGTCTCTCAAATTGAATAAACAATAACAAACTATCATGATTGTTTAATAAGTAGTATATAATTTTATACAGTAATGCATGAAAGTACAATATAGTACATTTATAGATATTTATAGTACATTTATACACAAATACCAGAAATCAAAAATGAATCGTAAATTCCGTGTGGAACACACCTCGATTCATTGGTCAAAGCCACGTGAACAAAATTTCAGCCTGGTGCCTGTTGCAGTCAGCTGCGACCCATTGTCGACTATGAACAGTGACATCCAATGTACGAAGAGAAACATAAGCTATGATAGATATACATATAGAAATGTATATATATATATATACATATACATATAGAAATATATATATATATAATATATATCTATATAATTATGTGTATAATATATATATAATACATATAGAACAACACGATACAACGAAACATTGTAACATTACCAGTAAATCTAGGTAAAACTTATCTTTAGATACTATGATACTGTCTATACATATCTATACCACTTGCTTAAGTAATCACTTTGCGCAGCGGACCTGCATCAGGGCACGACCTAAGACGTTCTTCCCGTCCCATTGTGTCGGGTCCCAAATCCTGGGGTCACCTCAGCTGCTGGTGTCGCCAAGGCGATATTTTACAATATTTTACATGTTTTACATGTTATACAGGTCAAGTATAGTCAAGTTATGTCAAGTTGTCAATGAAATCATGTATAAATCATGTTTCAAATTGTTTCAATACGCCTGAATTCACATTGCACTCTCTTATTTCTTGACATCACAGGGAGAACGTTCATTTTCGGCCGCAGTGTGGATCACTTGGAGTAAAATCAGATTCCAAAAACCATTCCTTCGCTTAGGACTCACGGGGGTGCTTACATTTGCGCAAGTGACTCTTGGCAAGGCCAACCCCCCAAATGTGGTCGGTAGGAGCTGCCTGGCAGCAAGATCGGTTGCCAAAGGCTCTACCAACCAGGTTGCCAAAGGCTCAGGTTTTTATGATTGGAAAACATTCAGGACCTTTCGCTCACCAGTGCATTCATATTATGAATTCTTGCGAGGCCATGGACAGCCCATAGGGATCGATAAGGCATTGGCATTGCCTGCACTGGATCTTGCAGTCAAAGGCTGCTGGTTGATTTTTCACCAGGGCAAACCGGCAAACCCTCAGAGAAAGCATCGTCATCACTAGTCACTATAGTATGTCACTAGTATCTTGATGTCGTTTCTTTATGGACATGTCATGACATGTCTTAATTTGCCGCGTCCACATTGGTCTATCTGCGGCCTCAACAATGAGCTTGTTCCCGGTCTTCAAGAGCAGCTCCCTCAAACGCCTCAGTTGTGCAAAGACTAACTCCCATAGTTTCCATAAGTAAGAGGTAAACTTGCATTGATTCTGGATTGTGATACTATTGAGCTATACCGTACTACATCCACATGTTGATCATGTTGCTACGAGGAAATCCATCCAAACGTCAGCAAGGTGCTTGGAGGAATTGAACTTCTGGTAGACCACTTCGAAAGCAGTCTGGCCCAAATCAAGATCAAACAAACAAAATGCAAGGATCGCAAACCAAACCAACTCCGAATCGCATTCACTCGAGCTTGAAGCGGAACTGGCAAGTCAGAAATGGTCAGTTTTGGAATTTCCACGCCCATACATTGTGGTGATTTTGTCAGTTCGCAGCATCTTTTGTCTTTCCAGGCCTAAAAACAGCTGACTTTCTCCATGAAAACTTGCGCTGCGGTCTAGGTCGCCTCTTCCAGATGCTTGGACCAAAGGTCCTCTTGGAAGTTCTGCACTTGTCGCCCAAGGGCCTGGAACTGGACGACAAGTGTGCCATGGTCATGTCGTCAAGCCCGGCTACCATGGGGTATGGTCATCCCATGATGGGAATCACAGATCAGAATGGGTGAATCCCTATGGATTGTATTGCATGTCCTCACCCCATTTTTGTATGTTTTGGTAGGACCAAAGGATTCAATGACGGACCCAAATGGAGTAGCAAGCTGGATGGAACGATCCAACTGGCTGCCCAGTAGTGAAACAAGTCCAGCTTTGAAGCTTCCAAGGGCGTAAAATGGCGTAAACATAAACTTTGAACAGGCTCACGGGACTTGTCCATGGAATGAGAACAACAGAAAAGGATAGAAAAGGTATATAAATGTGTCTAAATTCAAGTTCTCAGTTCTCAGATTACAAAAAGTTGAACAACATCTTGAAAAGCACTTGATGAATCACTCAATGATAATCAATAAATTACTTGTCCATCCCAGTGCCAAATCGACACAGAACGGCCCCGCAGCACTGTCTCCTTGGCTTCATCCGGATACATGGACTCGACGATGAGCCCAAAGGTCCTCAGCGTCGTTGCGTGGCAACTTGCAAAACCAGCCCAGAGTTTGAGCCCCGGAATCTTGGACCTGTTCCATCCTGCCTTTTCCCAAACTTCAACGCATGGATGATATGTGATCATCTGGATATCTGCACACTAATCTACACCACAACTATAATCAATTATATAATGTTGATTAATTTGGCATAATTTTGCAGAATTTTGGGCATGAGATGTCATGAATTGACTCCACGCCCCTGCTAAAAAGGCTCTCTTGGTCATCAAACAGGGATGCTTTCAAAGCCATGATGGCCTGCGGACTTCCAAGAGTCACGTCATGTCACGTCTTGCTTGACATGGTTTGACATGGTAGCGACGGGAAAAAGAGGCTGAACTTTTTGAGATGAACTTAGGATACGAGCTGCAAGCAGGATCTATCAGGATCTATCATTGGGCGCAAGACAGTTTCATTTGATTGGCGGCAAATTCTTCTCCTGACCTACTGAGTCCAAAAGACAAAGAAGTACGGATAGTGACGGATAGTGCCCTAACATAACCATCAGCACTTGAACTAGTGTCCCTAAGCTTGCTATTTTGTGCAGGTAATTTGAGAATGCGCCTCAAATAATGTGTTGCCCCAGCAACATGTCCCAACAATATATAATTTTTTCCTACTCCCCTTGGTCTGAATTTCAATCGACACATTTTAACAAATTTCACACTTCACGCCATTTTCTCACAAATGCTGTGGCTGACAGTTTCTTTCAAAGACATCTCCGATTCCTGGAAGAGCAACCCCATGCTGAAACCTGCGGCTAAAGCTATGGCGCCTTCTCGCTAAACTGGCACTGAATCTCCTTGGGAGTCCAGCTCTGAAGCGCGTACTCCGGCATCACAAAGGTGTACGGCACGTCATGCCAGTAGAAGTTGCTGAACTCCTGAGGTCAACAAAGACTGAGACGTGGGTCTTGGATATTGGTGGTTTTCGGTCAACTCAATGGCAACCATGATTAAATCTAATTAGAAAATATTAGAACCAACCTAATTAAAATAATTAAATCTTAGAACATCTTTCCAAGTCCCTGGACTTTTTCTGGTCCAAAAATGCTCAATTGGAATGCCCTTTTTAAGCCTTCATGGGATGCCTTTCCGACGTACTTGCTGCCAAGTGGCACAGTAGTCTCGGCCCTTGCCGTGTCCATAAAAGGGCAAGATCTTCTGCTCAGCCATGGCACTGTCCGCGGATGTGAGCTTCGGGGGAATGATGAGACCAGTGGGTCCTGTGTTGCTGTTTCAGTAAAAGCTTCCGGCACTGTCAAAGGGCCGTGGTTTTTTTCCATGCCAAGAATGTCACGTCTCACCCGCAACGGTAGGCACCACACCGGGATGGCTGCTCCAATCAAGGCGGTGTATGATGTGCCTACGATGTTAACTTTTCTGGCCGAGGCCTGCTGCAAAACCCTGGTGCTCGGCAGTTGTCTTTTTTATGTCTGTGATAATTAAAACTTATTGCTGGACTGGTTCCAGGCTCGGAGTAGAGCTCAAAAGGCCGGGTCTTTTTGTCTTGCCCTTGCCTTCCAACAGCATCTTAAGATCTCAATGTATCACAAACTTCATCCAAATCTATTATTATTTTTATCGCTCTACTCCTCCAGACATTGCTGAAGTATGATCAGTATGACGCTGATCGATTGCCAACTGCTGGGGCCGTGTGAACGGCATCCGCAGCTTCGCCAAAAGCGGTTGGCCCAAGAGATGGAGGTTCTGATGGTGGCAGTCTGGAAGAGCTTCCAGGTCCAACCATCCCAATCAACATACTATTTTCACCTTACAATCTCATGGAAATTGGATGAAATTGGAAGGTCCTTGCAAAAGAATCTGAAGTAGGATAATTATGCTTGCTGCAAGTCCATAAGGTAACTTTGAAACCATGCATGTCTTCAAAAGCGCTCAAGGATACAGCAAGTTGTTCCAAGTGGAACGCAGCATGCTCAGGACAAAAACCATTTCATGCTGCGTTCCACTTGGAACAACTGCGTTCAGGAAACTGTACTTTCAGGGAACTAAAATATAGGTGCCTAAGATATGTAAGATCAAGTTCATGTAAGATCCATGTAAGATCCATGTAAAGCCTATGTCGGGGAGTACCCCTACGCAAAATGACTACATGGCACAAGCCCTCCATTTTAGGGACTTAATTGCGCTGATTGGACCATTGATCCAATTATATCTTCTGCAAGAATTCAGTAGTTTCTGGACTCTCAAGATCTCTCAAGTTATCTCGGTGCTGCAAGACTCCCACATTGTGACCACCGGAGCGCCCCTCGGTCAATCCTAATGGTCCACACTGTACAGCTGCCTTCGTGGCAGTTGTCTTTGTACCTTTGTACAAAACGGGAGCAGCCACCAACAGGATGATATCTGCTAGATGTTCAACTGTTCACTCCAAAAGATGTGAGGCAAAAAATACCCTCAAGGACAAGGACATGCATCCTGGAACTGAACAATGAAACAATTTGACACATGCTTGGAGAGACGTATAGGACATTGTGGATTTCCCACTGGACTTCCGAAAACTTACAATCCACAGTTGTTGTACGTTGTATTCCGTTGTATTTGGTCGCCATTCCCAGATCATTTTCACTCGCAGGTCTGGCACTCATCCTTTAAACGCAAGCGCAAAACCAACGAAAATCGATGATCGGTGTAGATACTCACTGTTTGATTCTCAGTCTGCACCCACTCCAGCTGTGCTGAGCTTCTCGATGTAACCTGTTGGCTTGGCACAGTGCCCAATTTCTACTTGGATCACGGAAAACTCATTGCACACCATCTCAAAATGTATTGATCATATGGGTATGGATCAATACCTATTAATACCATTTTTAGTGGGATGAACATCCATTTACCAGCTATTTTGATGTTCACCAGGGGTACAAGGTTTTGACACACTGCCATATTACAGTCAGTATATTACAGTAATGTGGAAGACTTTGAATATCTTTGAATGGTATTGCATCTAGTGTCATAGCCATGTCCCTCCTTATGAACGTGGAAAGAATATGAAAGAATGCTTTACAGTCAGCTTCCAGCCTAATGACTACAGCGTTGTTGTCTTCACATTGCAGCAACATGCAGCAACCATCGAATGCAATGCGGCTGAAACAAAAATATCAACATTCTGAAAATATTTGAAAATGAATCTTCTCAAAAAAATCCGGTGCAGTATGCATCACATTTCCATGACGACCCTCGACCGGACCGGCTCTTAGCCAGTGGCCATCGTCGCGCCATGCGCTGGTCACGGTCTTCAGCTGGGTGTAAAAGTTCACTCCGGCCTGGATCCAAATGATCCAAATGATCCAAGGCACAAAATCTATGGGGATCCTAAAATGTCATAGAAAGATACATCATGATACATCAACCAAACAAGCAAATATAGGATGATATAGGATAATATAGGAGAATATAGGATAATATACTGTAGGATAATATAGGAGAATATAGGATAATATAGGATAATATTATGGATATTTGCCAAAAAACAATAAAAAACATCTAATGGTTAACTACTTCGCTGCTATTTCAATCACTTCAATCCACACTCACATGGAAAGCATTTTGGATTTAGTATCCAAAAGAAGGCTGAAACATCAAACAAGGGTTTACCGCCAAATTGGGCCCGGCGTTGAACACGACCAACATCCTTTTCGGAGAGCCAGGCCTTTCCGTAGAAATTCAGGTCTCCCAAGATGGACTTCTTGTTGCCAGTGAAGGAGAACATGGGCAAAGGCACCTGAGGGACCAACAAATGACAATCCTCATAGCATCTATGGCATCTATGAATCCGGGATCCGCCGGGAACTCGATTTCGCTGTGACACATATTTGTCTCTGGAACTGGACAAACAATGACTAAAGTGACTCAAGTCTTCCAAGAAATCTATCTGGTGTCCCAATACAAAGGCATATTAGACGCTTTGGGGGTACCCGGAACCCCCCACCATAAGGGCAACCAGGGTACTGGGATTGGTACGTTCACACCCACCTGGCAAGGAGCAACTTCCAAACATTTCCAAAGATCAGCATGCCTGGAGTGGAAAAATATGGAAAATGAAACAAATTGCACTTCAATGAACAAATACCGTTGATTGAAACGCCTAGATGCAATTGTACGCAATTGTTTGATCCCAAAACAAAGGCTTCGCATCTTCTTGGCATTGATGCGCCTCCCACCCTTTGGATGTGATTCAAGTCTCACCAGAACTCTGCCGTTTCCTCATGAAACCATTCTTTTGTTTCAATAAGGATAGGACAAATGACCAAGTGAAGGCAACCCCAACAGCATCAACAGCACCTGCCCTGCTTCAATCTCATCGATGAATTTCCGTGCTGCAGCGCCGCTACGGGTGAACACTGCTGTGCCGTTGCCAAACGGGTTCCTGTGGAATCAAGGTGCTCGGTAGTGGTGTGCAGTGTAGGTGTGTCAATGCTATACTGCTATACTCATTTCCTGGCGTTCCTCTTGAAGGGAAGTGCGCAAACCAGATTCCCCGTATTGACTCGCGATGATTGTATCTTTGCTGCTTTCAAACGACACATTCACAAATGTGGATCGATGTGGATTGTTAACTCTCCCCATATCAGCCAATGTAAACACACAAACACATTGTGAAGGTATGTTTCATAAGACTCATGTTTACAGTAGACTGGTGAAGGCGCCCGACCAAATTGACATGGCGATGGTCAGTAACCCTCGGAAGAACCGCCGTGAGAATCTAAATGCTTTACAGTAAATGGATCTAAGATGATCTAAGTTACATGTGTTTCTCAGTTTTCAAGCAGCAACATTGTGGCAAGTTGCTCGTTGACAAATTTGATCGCTTCATCAAAAGAATCCGCTTCCACGCATGCCAAGACCGGCCCAAAAATCTCATTGTCCTGAAGATTCTGCACATTTCTGCACTCGCAGGGGCAAACCAACAAAATCTGTCCTTTTTTCTAAACAAAGCCCCATTCTGTATGAAAATGATTGAAAATGTATGAAACATGCAGGTTCGAGTCCAAAAGAGGGGATGAACATATTCATGAATTGATGCGCCATGCCCTTTGTGCATCTACCCTCCAGCGCAACCGAGACACATAGATCTGCATGCCACGTTTGACTTCGGCAAAGATTGTAGGACCAACGAAGTAACCCTCTTGGTTGGCATCCTTGGCCCATGGCATATCCATGGCATATCCATGATCCATGGCGAGTTCATCTCCCGACTGCCATCATACTCCCATCATACTCCCATGTTTCTGAACAGAAACGGCATCAAAGCGCTTGAATGGTGAAGATCCATCACTACACATAGATCCAAAGTAGATATGATTCATGCGATGCTACATGTTCACTACATTTCGATTGGTGGATACTGGCGCTCAAATCGGAATGAGACTATCACAGATGGTATCTTGTCAGGATGAGATACCGAGTCAGCTTGGAACATCAAAAAATATGGTATACATCATTATAATCCATTACAAGTGCATCATTTGGGGATGATTATGGATGGTTTATCTATTAATTAGTCCGCAATGATAGACTCTGCAACAATGCAGCCTTACTATGCCCTCAAATCTCATAGAATACCTGAAACCACGGTCTGGAAGGCCAATAGGCCAATAGCAAGAACACTTCTTGCATCCAACATGGAATAGTACAAATAATTACATTATGGGTGCAACAAAGAGCACAATAATTGCTGCTGCGAACGACTCTCTGCCCAAATTCATGGAGCCAAGAATGAGAGTTTATGGAATGGGCCTGGGTCAAAACCTGGTTTTCAACTTGGGTGTTTAATATTGTTTAATCAACATTTTACACGTTTTAATATTATCAATATATTAATCAATATATTAACAATATTGGTGTTTAGATGTGTTTAGCATATTTCAACATATTTCAACATATTTCAACATATTTCAACATATTTTAACATCCAATGATCCGCGTCCGGAAAGTTTTTCACCCAGCTTCTGGGACGGATGGTTTTCGGCCATCCAGCAAGAGCCTGGCGCCTTCATCAACACCGGAGCCGATCCTCGGAGCCCAAAAAAACGGCGCATCGTCAGATCATCGTCAGATATTAGGTGAATTGGCTTATGGAATGCTTATGGTAATTCCTAAAAATACCTTGAAAAACCTATTGCTGTGGCTTTGTAAGGGTGACTGTCTCCAATTTTTCTAGGGATTGAGTGGATTCTGGATGAAATGACACCGTTTGAAGTCTCAGGTAGCCAAGCTTCAACTGCTCGACGCGCTGCTGCGCCTGAGCCACCACGACTGCTAAATTGACCGTGTTCAATGTTTTCATGGAAAAGTTTATTTGCACAAACATGTCGATGCGCAAAGAAAACAAAGAAAATTGGAACATCGGAAAATCATGTGGATTTCAGTGGCTTTAACGTGATAATAACGTGATAACAACGTGATAATATACCCTCTGGTAAACTAACATAGCTATGGAAAATCACCATGTTTAATGGGAAAATTCACCATAAATGGCCATTTTCAATAGCTATGTAACAAATTACCAGAGGGTAAACCTCCATTTTCCATCATTTTCCTATGGTTTTCCTATGGTTTTCCTATGGTTTCCCAATTGGGATTTGCTCCACCATTGGGATGTCCCCCACCTGCTTGGAGATCAGAGGCCCCACGTCCGTCTCGGAGGCATTGCCAGGACCGACGCGAAGCTTCCCAGCAGCCTCCGCAATCTTCGGGATCCACCTCAACCAGGCCATGGCGGCTATGGCTATGGAATCTTGGAGATGGTATAACTATGGATAATCTGATTATATTTGATAGCTATGGTATATTATTTGTGGTATAACTATGGTATATATGGTATAACATGGTATAACTATGGATGATCATTATCTTGATATATATTTGATATGGATAATGATCATCCATGAATTATATAAATTGTCCATAATCATCCATAATCATATCCTCAAATGATGGACTTATAATGGATTAGATGTATAGCATATTTTTTTGGGATGATAGATGGGACCTCTTGCCCAAATAGTAAAGTTCGAAGTTTCCATGGCATGTTGTCTGGTGAAACATACTTAATCTTTCCACATCTTTTCACCAATCAACACATATCCAGTGGGGCACTCAACCAGCTTCGACAAGCCACTCTTTGGATGCTCCCACGAAGACAGCTACACTAATGGCCATACATCTTTGACCTGGAACTGTCGGGGTGTGGAGCCATTCTACAGTTATAATTCTACAGCCTCCGAAAAAAGATCGACTGTACTAACATGATCTTTGTGCTTCTCTGAACCTTTTGGAAGTTGATGTTTTTCGGAGTTTTGGAAAGAAACTATAAGACAATGACAATAATCTAAATAATCTAAGAGAAAATCACAATCTTCAACACAACTTCGGCCCACCTGCAGCACCACAAGATGCACCTACCAGTTGATTCACCACGCTTTCTGGATCTGCATCTGGTAAGACCTGGAGTGATGACGCAGTCGCTCTGTCGCCCTGTCGCCCTGAGCCCCTGAAATTGCTCCGAGAGACGATGGCATGATTCTTGGCACCAAGATTGCACTGTGCACGCTTCCCATTCTGTCCTGGTGGCACCAGTGGCGCTGAATAGTTGGATCCTGACACCTGAAAAACCTCGGAAAAAGCAGCGGCTAAGATGATATCTATTGATATATTATCAACCGAGAAATCCGGAACTTTGGCTATCTTTGGCTGTCACTTTCCAGGTCCTGCGCGCTCGTAGATGTGCTTGCCGGCTGCATTGCCACCCACGAAGGAAACGGCTTTCACATGTTCCTTGGAATTTTCACGAAATCCTGTCTCACTGGAAGTCCGCAACCAAAAAAATGCGCGAGACTGAACTGCTTTATTTGTAGGTCCTAAGTGGACACACCTATATATATATATATAACTGTATATATATACACATATATACATATATAGATAGAGCTTATATGAATGTGTCTTTAGATCACTCCTTAGCAAGTGAAGCTGCAGACACCACGGACCCTGGATCGAGCCACAGGGATGTGTCAACGGCATTTTCCGACGTCCAAAGATGTTCGTTTTCTCAGCCTCCAATGGTCCAACCAAGTCTCGTTATCACAGAGGAAGTTCACCGTGTCGTGGCCACCGTGCACCACATTCAGCACACCGGGAGGCAGTCCACAATCGCTCGCCATTTCCGCCAGCATCATGGCCTGGTCTTATCGTTAGTATGCTTACTGTTTTAATAGAAAGATGGCAGAGATCTCTTAAGATCTCTTAAGTCTTTTAAGTCTTCATCACAATTACAACATAGTACAACAATAAGAAATGTTGAGGACCTGGCAGACAAGGGAACTCTCTCTGAAGGTTTCATCAGGAAAGTATTTCCAGCCGTTGTGGCTGGTGGGAACATCCACAGCGGAATCATCGCAGGAAAGTTGAAGGGGGCGATGCCAGCGCATACACCCAGCGGAATTCGGTAGCTGTGCACGTCCACGCTATTCGCAACGTTGGGCAAAGTTTCCTTAGTCATTGGATGTCATTGGTACAACATTGGTACAATAGGAGCAAATATCTAGCAGATTCTAGCAGCAATCTCAAAAAAACCTGTGATTTGGACACGGAATCGTTACCAGGTAAACCTTCGCTTCAAATCAGACGTTCCTTACACTTTAAATTATATATTGTTAAATTCAAATCACATTCTATTAAATTACATACCTACATGGGTATTGATCAAAATAAAGGTATCTGGGGCAGCTACAATCGCCGATCAACCGCGAATCAACCGCGAATCAACCGCGATCCCAACGGTGTCAATCGTGGGAGGGTTCTGTCGTATGCGACATTATTTTGCGCAGAGAATCGTCAAAACATTGCTACATATCACAGTATTTATAGACATGGCGTGAGCCAGGGCCCAGTCAGGCGGGTTTAACAATCGCGGAGCAATCGCGGATCAACCGCGAACCAATGGACCAATCGCGGCGTTCATCGACATTTTTTGAAAGTTGAATCGATCTGGGTTGTTAGACTTTGAACTTTGTTGTTCTGATTCTCCTTTGCTATTGGCTATCACTATTGAACACAGTGTCTAGGCAGATCCGAATGCAGTATAAGGCTGAAATACAACATACAGTAATTATCATGCCATACAATATTGATTTCTCCTCTTACAACAGTCGATACAACAAATGTTTGTCTCAATCGCGAACCAATCGCCGATCAATCACGATGCAGGGATTTACAATCGCGGATGCTGAAATACACATGCCCTTTCATAATTCTTGGACTTGGATTTGCGATCGGCTCCCATATATCCCAGTCATATTCTACCTTATCCATCCTTATCCTAACTTATCCTACCTTGACCTTGATCTTTTCGAAAAGGATTGGTTGGGAATATTCAAAGCCTGGTACCCGGCCATTGAAGATATAGCGACCAGGCCACAGATCCATTCCATTGGATTGGGTTAATGGGATTATAATCATGGGATATCATGGGATATTATGGGACGGGACAATCATAATTATGAAACGACTGATGATCAATCACTAGATCCTTTTTTTCTATACATTCATATTATAATTACATTCATTGCATCTCACTGCTCTGGCCCTTTTGATCAAATATGTCTCCGAAACTTCGGGACGAGGCTCTCCTTGGATCATGGCTGGGATGTTACAGGACATCTCTACCTTAGCTCCGCACCGACACTCCGAAGGCACCGTGCCGGGGCTTCCGCGATGTGTCGCAACGGCTACGACAGACACGACAGACACGATCGCCCAGGCACGACTTCCAGGCCTCGAAAGACGTCACCCTTGGCATCGGCGATGGTCTTTCCTTGCTCCTGGGATGGTGAAGGATGGTGAAGGATGGTGAAGGTTTCAAGATACAAGCCTGCAATGAGTTTCCAATTCAAGATCATGTGTGATATCTGATAGTGTGATCTAGTGACTCAATAGAATCGGAGACAACCTAAACATCTTTGACCTTTAAGTGTCATTTAGTCACATTTATAGTCATATCATGTCATATCTAATATATCTACTATTATTATCTATTATTCCATTTCACCACAAGCAACCATGTATATCCATGTATGAGTTGAACCAACTCGGAGCTGCCGTGTCCTGGGTCAAAACCTTTGCTACTGCATCGGTGTTGTCTCTGATTGCACCTTCGAGCTTATGCCTGAAGCCAACCAAAGCAGTCGAAAGATTGGAAAACGCTACTTGATCTGTCCATATCTGTCCCATGCTGCCAAAAAAACACCTTTCTGATTCAACATAATCACAGGCTACAAAAATCCAATCAATCGTGTTTGCATTTCTACAACAGTCTCCTTTCACTAAGTTCAAGCGACACCTTGTTTTGGGTGAAACATTTGGGTTCTTTGGGTGACACCCTTCGCCAAGTTGGATCGCACCAAGTGCAGCTGAAGAAACATCACCCTCGCCCTGGTGGACACCGGCGTGGTTCGCCAGCTCTTGAATGCTTCGGCGCAACTGTCGGCGGCCGCCGCCAACCTGGGAAGACTGGGAAGATGGAAATGGTGGCGAAGCGGCCAATCCACTGGTGAAGTGGCCATGAAATGTCTGCACTTTGTTGACATAACTTGTATTGGAAACAGTTCATGGTGCAGGACTGACTTAACAACAAGTCACTCCCTGCAAAACAAAGGCATATCCAAAGGTCATTCAGTACTGCAAACATCTGCTAGCAATATCTAGCAATATGTTGACCAAAAACTGTTTGATCATTTCACCATCACCAACCCAGCGAGTCGCGGCGAGGCTGGTGAGAGATCGTGAAACCGGGTCACTCGCTTGGCGTACACTGCGGCGTCCGGGCAATCACTTCACCTGGTATCTGCAGAATCGGGTACCGTCGAGTGAGGAAAGCTGTGGTTGATGCAGAATCTGCAGAAGCAAAGGTGCCTTCGGTGCCTTCTCACTTTTCCTGAAAAACCTCAACCTCAAGATCCTCAAGGAACAGACATCCGCGATATACTTGGTGCTTCCAAGACGCCAGTGGCGGGATTGTGCACATCATAGAAGGTGTTGCTTTCCTTGGTGATCCAAGGGTGTTCAGCTGACGACTTTCGTGACACATTGGCAAATTTGGCAAGGTGACATTGGTATTGGTCAAGAATTCAACCTCCTGAAACTCTGAACCCCACAACTTTCTGCGCTTCAACCAATCTTAATTTCTTTGCACTCACCAATTCTTGAGCAAACCATTTTCCGGCCATCGCGTCAAGTCTCAGACTGAACCTTCTTGCCGTTCAAAAACATTGGCACCTGAAAGGAGTGCCCTCCTGGGGCTCCAACCCATAGATTTATCTTCACAAAAGGACCGAGCACAAAAATTGAATGCATATTATATATAATCACACCATCTTACAAATATAGGCAAGCTGCATGCTTGCCAATGTATATTCTATATAAGTCTGTGTAATACCATATACACTATCTAAATATTATATTATATAAAGACATATCTGTACATCTGTACATCTGTATATCTGTATATCTATCTATCTATCTATCCATCTATCTATCCATCCATCCATCTATCTCTCTCTCTCTATGTATATATAATATATGTATATATGTATATATACGTATATATATATATATATATATGTGTGTATATATAAATATGTATGTATGTATGTATGTATGTATGTATGTGTGTGTGTATGTATGTATGTATGTATGTGTGTGTGTATGTATGTATGTATGTATGTATGTATGTATGTATGTATGAGCCCGGTCCCCGGACCCCCAC
>Ga0126342_10012743_pt1 | contig 14957 bp, 12 predicted proteins | sample Cyp1metagenome_FD_92528 | JGI IMG/M metagenome (GOLD analysis project Ga0126342, IMG submission 92528) | Coral microbial communities from Lord Howe Island, Old Settlement Bay, Australia - Cyphastrea 1 metagenome | ecosystem: Host-associated > Invertebrates > Cnidaria > Coral ...
CGTTAACATGCCACCCCCCCACCCCACCCCATCACGAGCAGCGTAGCAACATATAAGGTACGAGTAGCAACAGCACCAGAGAATACCAGAGATTTATTCAAGCGTAGCAACATATAATGTAGCAATAACACCAGAGATCTCTGCAGTGTAGCAACATATAACGTACGAAGTACAAGGAACGTTAACATGCCCCCCCCACCCCCCCCCCTCATGACCCCCCAAAATGCGTTTTCCAAAAACGTGCGTTTTACGAGCACGGTTTTCGGTCCGCAGGCATAAACATGCGAATATCCAAATATCCAAATATGTTGAATTGAATATTTAATTTTGTGTCAGATTGATTCAAGATAATTTTCAGAGCAACAAAACGAGGATATTGTCAACTAAGAATAGGACAGGGTAACTGAGAATATGTGACAATTGGGGGGATCTACAGACGTGTTGGAGATTCGGGCCTCAACATGCCTAACTGTGCTTGTCAGCTTGGGACGTTGGAATTTACGGCACACTGAAACGGAGTTTGATGCTCATTGAAGACAGAAACACTTCTGAATTTTCAGATAGTGGATTTGGAATCATTATGGCTTGCAATTACATAACAAGTTGATGCAAACTTCTTGTCTACTTCTGGTTCGCATCTGGCCTCCATCTTTCGCTTTTCTTGCAGGTTTGGGGAGCGCGTCATCTGCGCTGCGCCTTGTCGGATGGCAAGACGCCCTGGGACTTTGCACTTCTCTTCTCCTCCACGTCGGCTTTGCTCGGTCTTTTCGGCTGCAGATAGCCTCACTAAGCAGTTTGCTAAATGGATCTAAATGGGTTTGTGTGAAAATAAGGTATGGAACCATAGGCAACCGATTCCATCCATTGATTAGGCATCATGTTCCCTATCAAATGAGCATAACTTGGGCGTATCACCCATTTTCAGACAAACCCCTAAAAATTACATGTCATCAATTTCCCCAATGCGTTCAACTATGGGAGGACAGGTTGCTAAATTATAAAACAATAGACCATATTAAACCATCACCATTTTGAATTGTTAATCCCCATGAAATCACCGTTATATGATCACAATGTTTGTCATGGTTTCTGTGTTGTGATTATTGCCCGATTATGGCAGGTGGTGGTGTTGCTAGATTATGAAATTCCTTATATTGGTGGTTATATATCCACACACATCCCACTATATGCCCAATCAATCTCCATAAAATGGATATCCCATTACCATTATATTTCCAATATGGTTTTTCCATTCTATTCCACATATTCCTGAATGCGGTGATCCTCCAAGTCAACCACCACCATTTGGAATTGTGAAAATCCGCATGAAATCACTATGGTTCAGGTGGTTTCTGGCTCATTTCGTTCTCCACATGGATGATAACAACATATAACAACCTGTCCATTTATATCCATTGATATTCCATGTGTAGTCCCATGGCCCATGAACCCCTATCAAATTCCCTGAAACCACCGGATTTTGGGCCTATCGCTCCAGGTTCTCCGGGCCAGGGCAACTACTCCGCGGCCAACGCAGCTCTCGACGGCCACGCGCGCTACTGGAAGCAGGTCTTGCAGGCGCGAAGCCGTCAGGGTGAAGCCGTTGGGGATTCACCCATAGATCCCATAGCCATAGCCTAGGACATGGCCAGGGCTGTCCTTGAAAATGGAGGTACCCCAAATATCTGGATGTTTATTTTAAAAAAAGGAAGATCCGACAATAAAAATAGATGATTTGGGGGGGTAGGCCTAATTTTAGGAAACACCTGTATGTAGCCGAAGTATAGCTCATAGCAAGAAAGCAAAGATCGGTTTGAAAATGTTTGAAATAGGTTGAACAGAGTACACAACCTAGCTCCAAAAGCGCAACCAGCTGAAGGATACTGATCACTTCACAACTTCGAGCAACGACCAGTTTCACTTTATTTTCATGGGGCCTCAAGCAGAGGTTGGCACATGTCCCGAGAATGATGACTGACAATTGGCCATGTTTCACCTGGAGTATACCGATGTACAGCTGGGTCAGATACAATATACTGTATCTGTGATAATTATATTATTACATATACATATACATATACATATATATATAGTTACGCGCAACGCCTGGGCTTTGCCCAGGCGTTGCAGCGTAGATGGTCCCCATTCCCAATCAAATCTTGTTGCAACTCTGCATTCCATTGGGAAGATCAACAAAGGCACAAAGGTATTAGGGAATATTAAAATCCCACCCCCGTTAAACTCTACATTCACTTGGGAAGATCAACGAGGGTATTAAGGAATATTAAAATCCCACCCCCCATTAAACTTCACATTCATTGGGAAGATCAACAAAGGTATTAGGGAATATTAAAATTCCACCCCCTTTAAACTTTACATTCAATTGGGAAGATCTAAAAGGTATTAAGGAATATTAAAGTCCCACCACCGTTAAACTTCTACATTCATTGAAGAACTTCAATGAGGGTTTAATTCTCCCACCCCCGTTAAACTTCTACATTCATTGAAGATCTTCAATAAGGGTTTAATTCTCAAAGCCCCGTTAAACTTTACATTCATGGAAGATCTTCAATAAGGGTTTAATTCTCCCACTCCTGTTAAACTTCTACGTTCATTGAAGATCTTCAATAAGAGTTTAATTTTCCCACCCCCCTTAAACTTCTACATTCATTGAAGATCGTCAATAAGGGTTTGATGATGGTGACGAGGATGATGATGATGATGATGATGATCATGATCATGGTGATGATGATGATGATGAGGATGATGATGATGATGATTATGCTGTTGTGGTTGCGGTTTCGGACAAAGCCCAGGCATTTGCCGTATAGTTACATTATACATATGACATGATACATCATGTAGCATTCTATAGATTTTGTATGGTTGTTAAGCATATACCAAGTATATCCAACTAGATCTATGGTGACCTTTGTATCCCAACTAAACTAGCCACAGGAGAATGTCATCTCAGTGCAGTGGGGCCCCTGGAAGGAGGTGCTGAGAAGGGATGTGGCTAGCGAACCCCCAAGAATTAGTGATTTTCATAGGGAAAATCATGATTACATTTGATTAACTAGTGAATTCAACCGATACATTTGATCTGATATAGAGGGACAACCAAAGTTGCCTGGTGCTTTCGCATGTATTTGATGTTCCTTCTATGCCTCGGATGATGAAACCTCCACCTTGGGTTGAAACCAACAGCCAGGTGTTGTTGGTATCAGGTTTGATGAGGATTGATCATTCATGAAAGAATTATCGATAACCAAGCAGCAAAGATGGTATCACAAGGGGGTTGGGCAAGACTCCAACTTGGGACTGGCTCAAAATTATGGAAGTTCAGACATGGGTCTACTGGGACCGTGGAAATCGTTGTAGGAATAGAACCTATTTCGCGGGGCAATGTTCATATTTGGAGCCTATGAGACCATCCTTGGGTGGATGAACATCCAACACGTTTCCTTACAGTTTTTTGTGTGAAAATCATCAATCGGCTGCAGGCTGAAGGCCCTGATAGTTTGCAGTAAAACCAATTTTTGGGTAGATGAACATTCATTTACCAGATGTTTGCAGCAAGATTTCGAAACCAATTTTGGAACCCGAGTTTACCAGATTTTACCTGCTGTTTTTTTCCGGATTTCACTGGACTTTAACCAGCCGACCTACCAGTGACGTAGCATCTTTGACGTAGAGATTCTCCATGCCAGGTGGGCATGGCGGCTCAGAAGGGCACGGTGGAACGCTTGCGGCAGAGCGGCGTCGGTGCGTTGAGCAATGCCTTTGGTATGGCAGCGTTCCTTCGGTGGGACAAGTGGGGCGAAGTACCTGAAGCTGGCCAAGCTCATGGGAGAGATTTAATGGAGATGTAACCATGATTTAAGCATCATTTATAGGCGAATTTGGTGTTTTTAAACTAGTTTTAACCATCAACAATTGGGATATCGTTGATAAATGATGGTCAGTTGATGATTACTTCCGGGGTCAACCTTCACAATATATTGGGGATTCTCACATTCCGTTGTCGGAAATCGTATTTGGTGGGTGTGTCCAAAACATGGCATGCGGAAAAAATTGATTTTTTAGTGGAGGAATGATGATCAACTATCAAGTTTGGGGTACACCCATTGCTTGGCCGACCGACTTTGTGCATCTCAAAGTTGGCACCAGAGCCAATGTGTGACAAGACCTCTTCTTCGAGAGTTACAACAGCAATGATGAAATAAGGTGTGAGCTATGCTTGGGATTGTCACATTGCATAGTATCATAGTCAATAGTTAGATGTTTCTTCTACATGCGGGCGTAACATTCCGTAGCTTTAATGTCTAGGTGAAAATCATGACAGCTGACAGATGAACATGATCCTTCAACACGATCCTCTTTCCTCCTCATGCCTCTTCCTCCTTCCTCCTTCCTTCCTCCCTGCTCCTTCCTCCTTCCCGCTCCTCATCATCATCATCATCATCAGCATCATCATCATCATCATCATTTTCCCATCAAAATTGTCATAAATCGTAGGCCCATCCACCACGATTTGGAGGACCCCAAGTCATCCAAGCGCTCGAATTCAAGGCTCGCTGGGTGCTTGAAAGCCCCCCTGAGTACCACCTTGGTCGCGCAGCCCATGCGATGGGCCGTGTACCTCGATCTCGTTTTGGGGCCCGGTGCATGTTGTCCCATGGGGTTTTGTTCCAAAAACAGATGATGGTTAGGAGGAGCAATCGTCCCAAAATCACCTTACTTCAGGGTGAATGAATATACCAGAATTCAAGCATGTATCCAATGTAAGTGTTTTTGGTGTGGAAAGCAGTGGTTTTGGAGGTGCGGAAGTTTGGATATTGGTTTGAACATTTTTGAACTCATGAGAGGAGACCGATTGATTCAGTCCATGGAGTGAATGGTCTGGAATTTAATGGACGACAGAAATCCAGAGGTGCTGACTTATACAAAAATCATGAGTAATTTGAATCCCATGAAACCTAAGGATTGTTGACCGATCTTTGGTACTCATATGAGGGACAGTTCCTTTTTCAAGCTTCTAAAGCTGATGTTTTTGGGATTTTGGATGCCATGGCTGCGAAGAGAGCCCGGTGGGCCATGGCTGCTTGAGGTACCTGAAGCAGTACCCCAAGATCCCGCCCTTCTTGTCCAAGTTTGCCAGCGAGGCGGCCAACCTCACCTGGGTGACCTGAGGATTTCCAGCTAGGTGATGTGATGGATGGATCAATTGGTGTCCCAACATGTCTCAGCCAGTTTCAAACATCGCCTTCTTTATATGAACAGCTGTTCTTGCTGTTCACCAGGTTCACCAGATCTCTTTTCTTTCAGTATGTTCACAAGGCTACGAGGGTTTCAACCCATAGCCCATGGCTACAATACTGTGGGTCACAAACACGTGATAGACATTGGACATGCATAAATTGCTAGTAGTGTTTTTTGCCAAAGACCATCGTGCCCAGAATCCCAGTAGGCCAAACCATCTCCATAGATGGTCCATTGTATGACGTCAACCAGTTTTTGAGCCATCACTAGCTTGATTCCGCTACTTGAAAACCATACAACAAAAACTTAACGCAAATTTACCCAAATGCGCAGGGGTTCCTGATGCTCCTGAAAATTGTCCAATGTTTTTTTCGGTTCCCAACCCATTCGAAAGCCAGGTGAAGACGGCCAAGCCCAAGAAGGCTGCGGCCCCTGCGGCTGCCTTTGGTGCCATGGCACCTGCGGTGCCACAAGTGGACAAGGCATGACGGGACGCTGCCTCAAAATGAGGGCATTTTCCAAACATTGGATGGTTGGAGCCAAGAAAATTAAATAAAAAAATGATGGTTAGCATCTTTTTTTGATTTTTTTTCCGTTTTTTTTGGGGAATCATCCCAACATTGTGATTTTATTGATGTTTATTCCTGGGAATTGGATTGAATTATAGTCACTTGCTGATTGACTTTAACCAGTGTCTAACCCCATTTTGGGGGCTATGTTCATTTTCCACTAGGCTACTGTCTACGGAGTCAGAACGTCTCCTTAGAGCAGCAAACCAACCCAGCGGGCTCACGTTGAAAAGGCTTCGCTGATGCAGCTGTTGCAGCAGATTGCATCGGAAGCTTGGAGTCGATGGATCTGGTCGATAGTAGTTGTGGATGTTCTTTTGGGATATCACATCCTATCGTCTACTGACATGTCATGGAGGCCGCCCAAAAAAGTAGAGGATGACATGTCCATATCATCGGAAGGACTGTGATGAATCATCGGCCACTTACTCACAATGAAGCCAAGAGACCAAGATAAGTATGGCCGCACGACTTGGGGCGAATGATGGGATTCCGAGAAGATGGTACAGTACCTCGGATAACTCCTTCGGAAATGGACTGGAGCAGCCGAGTACTTCATATCTTCATCATCCGCACGCAGTGGGAAATCGCCACTTTTGACAGCAATTCTCTCCACATCATCCCACTTATTTGATGATACTTGACCTTTGAGCAACCCCGAAACAACATCAAAAAGGGGAAAAAACGGATGTATCCCTATTTTGGTATGATATATGATGTTCCTTGGATTTATCTTCTTGGCGGTTGCTTTTTTGTGACACCAGTGACGTTCTCAGGAAGTGGCAGGTGGCGGCACCGTAGATTCGGAGACGCCATTGATGGACTCGGGACGCCTGGCGTGATGGCAAATACGGAGCATGTTTTTCTTTTTCTTTTTTTTTCGGGATATGGACCATATGGAGATGAATATCATAGATTCATAGATGAATATCATAGATGAATATCATTGATGAAATATGATGAAACATATGATATTAATTATATATGATATACGATAGGATATGATCAGATATTATAAGATATTATAAGACATAATTGGACATTATGAGAAAACACTTCGACTCAGACTCATCTTTAGAGCAGAGTGAGAGAAGCCATGACGCAGACGGCTCAAACTTCGCTGGCAGATCTTAGGGCTATGCGCAGCAGGATCAAGAGGAATAATGAATCAGGTTGGTGGTTTGGAACATTGTTTATTTTTCCATATATTGGGAATAATCATCCCAACTGACTTTCATATTTTTTAGAGGGGTAGGTATACCACCAACCAGGAATGATTCCCACATATTTTCTTCTGCGAAAGGTCATATCATGTCATATCTTCAGACGTGTAAGACCACCTCGAATGCTCTCGAGAGGTATCTGCTCAGCAAATTACAATCAGTTGGCTCGAAACAGTCGAAACATTCACAAATTCTCCCTGAAAACTGTCCAGGAATGGATTCCTTGTCGGCCGTGGAGTTCAGAAATCGCTTCACTGGAAAGATGCCAGGACTGTGATCGCTTGTTGCGACACAGTGTGAAATCTAAATCCAGATTAATTGTGTAAGGTGTAGATGTTTCCATCTCTGAAACCAGTAAATCTAAATCCTGCTGAAGTTCATCACCCATCAATGATTCATTCTTCAGAAAGTTGTGCTACGATTTGACACACGGAATTGTCAGCAGTTCTATGATTCTGGGTAAATTATAACGACCTCACTGTTCTCCCTCACTGGAATCATGGTTTTTATAGGGGAATCATCCCCTTTTATGGCCCAAGATTTCAGGTGTGTGAATTATTATATGCCCAGAGATTAGAAAATCAACCAGTTTGAGTCTCACAAAGTGACCGATTCACTACTCGGACTGGTGAAGATGGGCCCATATGGACTGATCAAATCAGAAGACTCCAAATTCTTGTGGTTATATCATGTTATATCCATATAATGTGGTTAAAACAATGCCATGTTTACCATCCCCCAGTCATCACCATTTTTATAGGTGGTGTAAACCATTCCCAGTCATGGGTAGTTTATGATTGTTTTAACCACATTAATGACATTAATCCAGATATTTCCGTGCCATCAACGGTTTCCATCTGCAGGGATCTTCTATACTTGTTTGCCGCCCAATGAAACTAGCACCACCGTTGCATTGAACTTCCATTCCATGCCTCTTTTCATGGTTAGCCTCGGTCTGTTGCGGGGATGATCCGTGAAGTTCGTATTTTTTTTGTCGTCAAGTTCGCTTGTGGCCCTTCTTGGCTGCCATGTATTGGATGACATATTGGGATGATTTACATCCATGAATTTCCAGGAATCATCCCAGTATACCTCTCCAAATGTCAGCCATTTTTTCAGGAGTGAACCTGCCCAACACGCTGATTTTCGACTATCCCACCATCTCAGCCATTGCAGACTTCACTACCAGCCAGATGGGCCCGGGCGCACCTGCAGGGGAACCCAATTTTTGCTGGACCCAACATCTCTGGTAGCGTCCCCGTTTTTTTTGCTGGTTCATTGTTTGCTAATGCCCTCTGGTAATTTTACGTTGCTATGGAAATCACTATCTTTATATATATAATAGGTAAAAATCAACTATACATGGGCCATTTTCAATAGCTATGTTAGATATGTTAGTCATTCCCAGAGGGTACCATGTTTACTCGTGAAATCCCGAACCCGCCCATCGTCTCCAATCACTGAGGCCCGCGCAATGCCTTACCAAGCTGCAGGTCCCAGCCAAGCAGAGGCGCGGGGGTAATGCGGGTAGCCTGCGGCACAAGGGGCAACCCTTTGGTAAACATAGCAGGCTGCAATTTTAGCAGATGTGGGAAAATCATCCGTGAATTTGTTTGAAAACGTTGTTTTCTTACAGGGCAGAATCACATGGAGCAGTTTGATTTCATCCAATTTCCCATATTTTTTCCTCAGAAAGGCCTGTTTGAACCTCGGTGGTTTTCCCGGTGCCCAAACATCTTGGTCCCAAGGTGAAGGACTTGCTGAAGCGCATTGCCTCCGATACCACGGGTGGACTGGTGGAAGACGAGAAGCCCTTGATGGAATCGGGCGACTTGACACCATCTGGGCCTCACACATGGGGGGATTTTGCTCCCAAGTTATGCCTAGTTATGGCCATTTTGACGGGACATGTATGGGAAAATATGGGAACATTACCCTCTGGTAAATTAACATAGCTATTGAAAATTGCCATTTATAGTGGATTTACCCATTAAAAATAGTGATTTTCCATAGCTATGTTAGTTTACCAGAGGGTAAATGATTATCCAGTGGATCTGGGTTCCCGTAATCTTGAGACAAACCCGTCTCGGATGGATCAAAAAATATGACATATGATTTGTCAGATGACGACTCATCTTCCAGATGGATGACGGATCATCACATCCCACTAAGATACCAATTGTGGTTGGTATATTCCCACTGTATCCCCATAAAATAAGCGTATTATCATATATTATCCCAAAATAACCATATTTTCATTTGTATATATATATTATATACACCCTACATTATCATGTCTTATCCCTCTTGCATCCCCATGAGTTTCTGATCCACATCGATCAATCTTCGCATGCAGTTCCTGAGGCATGGATTCGCTGTCGGCGGTGGAGTTCCGAAATCGCCTCAGCACCGAACTCCCAGCATTGGATTTGCCCAACACGTGGCTCGGAAAGCAGTTGGGCCAGTTGGCTTTTGATGGTGTTTTCAGGGTTTTGGGATGGCTTGGGGATGGCCTGGGGATACCTTAACCATCCGAAAATCTTATACATACCACTATTTCATCTATATTAATGTCTATATAATGACTTGAATGATGCAAGGGGGTACCCCCATGACTTACGAAACCTCCATTTGGGAATCTGCAGAATCCCGGGACCTGCCTCCAATCTGCAGTGGTTGCTGTTTTTTTAATCCCTTCCCCGTAATGAGAGAATGGAATAAACATGAAATACCCACTTAGAAATCCTGGTTTAGCATTGGATCCATTCATTTTGAGGTCCCAAATGGAAGGTATTATTCAATCTTAGGAGATGGGATAACATCCTATGTATCTATGTAACAGTTTTGGAATTCCAAAGAATATTTTGTATAGGAAAGTCACCATCGAATCGTGGAAAACATCTGTAGCCCTTCGTTCCACCTGCAGGATGAAGAGACTATTGAGGTGTCTTGTGGGTTGTGTAGCCATGTTTGATCATTTTTGTTGAGGATCCTTGGGGTACCCACCCGATAGCAATGAACAGCCCCAAGAAACTCTGGTTTACTATTGAATTTTATCATATTGTTTTTGAGCTCCGTATTTGTTGGGGGTTTTGCATAAATTGCCCTTAATTCCCGAACAGGACATGGAGGACATGGAAATTTAATGCGAAAATCATCCATAAATGGTGGACTTGACATTGCATCATTGCCACGTTTGATTACCAGAGCGTAAATGGATTAGAATCCCCGTGGTTGATTTTTTAATATACCATTACCCTCTGGTAAACTAACATAACTATGGAAAATCACCATGTTTAATGGGAAAATCCACTATAAATGGCCATTTTCAATAGCTATGTTAAATTACCAGAGGGTAACTCCCATGAATTCCCGTGAAATCGGTGGGGACGGGATGATGGGATTGATTGACACAGCTGTAAGGCTCATCTTCGACTACCCCACCATCTCCAGTGTGGCCAGCTATGCCTCCGAGCAACTCGGAGCTGGTGCAGCCACCATGCCCATGGCCATGCCTGGTGTGGCAGGAGCTGGGGGAGTCGGTACTTGGAGGATCAGCCTATGTACCCTCTGGTAAACTAACATAGCTATGGAAAATCACCATCTTTAATAGGTAAATCAACTATAAATGGGCCATTTTCAATAGCTATGTTATTTTACCAGAGGGTATAGTAAGTTAATATCCCCTAGGTTCTATGGGAGATCTTCAGGATCCTAAAATGGAGGTACGTTAGTACCATGTAAGGCCATATTTTGTGAGGATATTCCCCTACATAGCCCTAAAAAATAGGCCTTATATATGGTAGGTACCTCTAATCAATCGGTCCCTGAAGTGGCAATTGATAAGTGGGTTATCCGGTTATCCCATCTATAAATGGATTATACATATGATTACTAACCACCTACTAAGTGGGATAATCCTCCAAGTAAGTGGGTATTTCTTCAGCTATGAACTGTGAATCGAAGGGTAGGGCCGTAGGGATTCCACATCCCAGCAACTTATTTATAATGTATATCAGGTTAGGTTTCAAACCAAGGACTTCAAGTTTTGGATGGTTGAATACTAGCGATGATCATTGTGGCTGATTGCTGCGCCTACGGCCACGGCTTAGAGCCACCAGCGCTTTGTGGCGTCCAGGATGGGCACCACCATCCAGGAAAGCCATGAACAATCAACCACTGTCTGTTCTGTGGTACACAATGGGTTTGTCTGAAAATGTTGGGTTAATATTCCCAATGAAATAGCCATTTAATAGGGATAATGATCAGCAAAACCATTGGGTACAATGGGGTACACTATTTTCAGACACACCCAATCTTATCAATTTCAAAAGTTGGGCACCTACCTACTTGGATCATTCTACATCCCATTTGGTAGCTGGAATGATAAGCCACAGAGTGGAGTATATCCTATGCATGACTGGGCGATAACCATGGCCATGGCCACTGACCCTTTACCAAACTGGGATGCACATCCAAGTAGGAACCTCTACTGCTTGGTGGTTTGAAATATGTTCAGGTTTCAAACGATATTTGGCTGTCGATCCAAGATGATCCCAGTAGAGGTTGAACCGATCATTGGCAAATCTATTTTTAGTCATTTGGATGATCTACTAAATGATCGGTTGATGATTTGGATATCTAAACGATCCAAGGTGAGCCAAGTAGATCAGTCATTGGCAGATCATCCAAATCAACTAATTAAAATATGTGTCTACTGCTTGATGATCTGCCAATGACTGTCCCATTTGCTTCCGGTGTTTGTCTTGGGACAACACCGCAGGAGTGCCGCGCGGCCCGAGCGCAGGCGGCATGGATCAGCAGCTCTCCGTGGCTGGCGTGGTTCCTTGGCTTCCTTGAAATTTCCTGGGGGTTTTGTCTAAATATTGGAGGTACCCACAAGTAGTAGGGAAGTATCTCCCAATATTGGGAAATACTTAGGAAAATGCCATTTCAAAAAATCTTGAACTTTGCAGGTTGGGGACTTGCTTTTCCTGCCAAACATCCTGAACTGGTAGTTTTGATGCGGTTTTCCTTGCTTGCGGTGAGCAGCTTCAAGGTGATGTGATGGGTGTGTCGGTGTTGATCGTCTTTGACGCGTGTGATGTGTATCCCGAATGAACCAGAAAAATGAACCTGTTTTGCTATACTATCCCCATGCGTGCGGGTGACATTCCTAATTTGTCAGGTCAAACCAAGCTCTGGTCAAGTAATATCCCAATGTTGCAGGTTTTACTCCCATCGTTTTGTTGACTATATCAATATCTATCAATATCCCTACTTTTGCTGGTGAACCCCCCCATTCTTCCAGCGCATTTTTCTTATTGAAAAACCATCTTTTGCCAGCGAAATCCTCATTTTCGTTTGTTGCCTGCCTCCATGACATTGTGACATGACCCAGGCCGCCAACTTCCCAGCAGCAGCATTCAACGGAGCATCCTTCCAGTGTGCGATTACGCAGGTGCTTGATTGACACCAGGGGGTTGAGACATGTTGAGACGATCATCGGGTTTTGTGATAAGGAAAATACAAAAATACAACCCGGAGCCAGGAACATGTTGGGTGAGGATTTTTGAGAACCAGGAACTAGGAACCCAATAATTTGTCACCATATTGCAGAAGCCCCATGGGTTTGACCATCCGATGTTGAATCACGATGATTTAAGAAGGGTTTGCATCAAACTTACAGGTAACATCAGGTAACCATCTATTTGATCATCCAGTTGTTCAATGTGTTTGGAATGCTTTCAGTGAATTTACCCAAAACCCAATCCTGGGAGATAGACACGGAGTTTGGGGCCGACGCCCCTCATCCACTATCCTGGAGTTTGGAGCCCCAACCCGCAAAATGCGACACAAAATGATAGCTCCAATACACTCCACAAAGGTTCGATTGGGTATGATTGATACTAGGGTGAAGGGATTAATTTACATTACATTATGATATTATGATATATTATTTAACTAGTTGGCCACTCGCCAACCTTCACCTTCCTTTGTCATGCTGGGTTGTATAAATCGCAAGATGTAGCTCTTCTGGGCAGACGAGTGGAATCTGCCTACCTATGCCATGTGATTCTCTCTTGAAGCCTTGCACCTTGAAAATTGGATACCGTACATTGACATGACAATGATTCCAAGCCATGAAACATGAAATAGTTGCATCGAAGCCCTTCCGAAAGGTTTTGCTGGTGATTTCAAAGTTCAGAACAATCTTCGATATTTCCCATTTTCAGAACAATCTTCGATAGTGAGGTTTGGGAATCATCTTCCGATAGGTTTTCCCTCGGTTTTCTTCAACTCGCCAGGGAGTGGATGGCCAAGTGGAGGTTCCCTTCACGCGCTGGGAACTGGAAGAGGTTTGGGATCCAAACCCAGACGCCCAGGGCAAGATGTCGCTTGGAATGCAACCTTGCTGGGGACCTCATCGAAAAAAAGGTGGTCTCTGGACGCATCAATCCATTGTTAATGCGGCAAGATCAAGATCATCAGCTGTTGGATTGTTTCAAGTGCCCCACAGTTGTGCCAAGATTTTAAAATTCATGAAAGATTCCTTTTATTTCACTTTCCTATTCCCATTTCTTCGTTATATATAATTAATTATAATTATAATTATATATATAATCCTATCCCCCTAATATTTTCAACACCCTCTTCGAAACCATGGGTTTTGCAGGACAATTCCATATGGTTGGGACCAAGGTATCCTCGCCATGGCGCCTTCATCGAGGCTGTGGAGTGCTTCGATGCCAAATTCTTTGGCATCTCACCCCCAGAGGCGCCATGATGCTTCCTGGCTTCCTACTGTTTTTTGACCCTGAACCCTGCCATCCTAGAAATCAATGGCCATTTCAGGAACCAAATTTGGAGGTACCTAGTATATACTATATATATAAGTATATATAAGGCCTATGTAAGGGAATATCCCCACAGAATATGGCCTTATACAGTACAGTACCTCCGTTTTTGGATGCTGAAATTCCCACTTTAGTAAAATCCAATAGTTTGGGATTGACCAGCATAAGTTCATCTTGGTCCAACCTCTCCTGACCTTTTCTTTGTTGAAATGCTGGAAAAAAATGAAAAAATATCAGATGGATCCAGCCTTTTCTGATCAATGTCTCAGAGGTTGAAAGAGAAACCATACCCTTGCTGCCAGGCACGCGCGATGGATCCACAGCAACGGCTGCTGCTCGAGTGTTCCATGAACAGTTCCTCGTCAAAGATTTGAGTTTGGATTTCAATAAGATTTATAATGTGAATTTAATGGGGGCATGAACAGCTCTCAGGGATTTCAAGGAGGTTTGATGCGTTTTGATTTTTTGGTAATTGGATCATTGCAGCTCCCCTGCATGATGTCACAGGCGAATCTGGCTAACGCATAGTGATGCCCCTCACGAAAATCGGCAGCAACTTTTACATGGTTTTTACATTTGTTTTTTACCATGTTCAATGTTGTGTAATTTACCTTCAAGTATTTACCTAAGCTATTTGCCAGGCTTTTTCATTCCAAGTCTCCCCCAATTTTTTGGGGCTTTGCAACTGGGTTTTCCAGCAACTTCGGCCCAGGTTTGCTGGATGCAGGATTAGAGAAGTCCTCGGTCATGGGAAAGGAGGCCAGGAGGGGACGGAGCGATGAAATTCAGAACCGTAGGTGCTGAAAGTCAGCATCAAAAAGAGAGAAAGAGTATCTGAGTATGTTTTGATATGTTTGGCGCATTGTAGCTCATATATGAGACATCATCTCACGTCTCCGACAGCGCGACGGAAGGATTCTTGTAGCCTGTGGTCCAATTCTTCTCTCGTGCCCAGTTGCTCTCCCATCAAAAATCGAGACATGTCGGTCAGCGGTGACGATGATGATCTCCCTACGTGCGAATGTGGACAGACTATGACCATCAAA
>Ga0126342_10012744_pt1 | contig 14957 bp, 16 predicted proteins | sample Cyp1metagenome_FD_92528 | JGI IMG/M metagenome (GOLD analysis project Ga0126342, IMG submission 92528) | Coral microbial communities from Lord Howe Island, Old Settlement Bay, Australia - Cyphastrea 1 metagenome | ecosystem: Host-associated > Invertebrates > Cnidaria > Coral ...
ATGTATTGATGTTTGTACGTAGGTATGTAGGTAGGTAGGGAGGTTTGTAGGTATTTTTTTATGTATGTATGTATATACCCCCCCACAGGGGCATCAACCCCCCCCCCATCCCATTGGGGGGGGGGGTGGGGGGGGGTGGGAACACGGGACACGGGACCATATATATACACATATATATATATACATATAGATATATATATATAGAGAGAGAGAGAGAGCAAAAATATAGTATATTATATAATTACACATCATTATCCAACATCATGGAATCTAGAGATTATATGGATTCTCTCACACGTGTTTTTTTCCATACTCTCCGTGTCTTGTCGCAGAAATCCACCAGTCGATGGGAACGAGGCCGAATTTCAGGGAAGATCACCACAATTCATATGGCCAACAATATGGTATGTTTACGTACCTCCATCTGTTGGATCCTGAAGATCTCCCATTGATATATATATATATATTTATATATATATATATATGTATACATACAGTTTCTATAGGGATTTTTTTCGGGATGCTCCCATCAGATAGCCTCCTGAATTTCCCATTGAATTCACCAGGTGTCACTTGCTGGCGGTGTTGCACAGCTTGCGCGCGCTCCTCCGTGACCTGCGTTGTCGGAAAGCCGAGCTGGATCAAGGCGCTGAACGGCGCGGAAGCGCGGGTAAAAGATGTGGTGAAATGATGGGGGTACCATCTGGTTATTTAACATAGCCATGGAAAATGGCCCATTTATAGATGGTTTACCTATTATAAATGGTGATTTTCCATGGCTATGTTAAATAACCATATGGTATCATAGGATATAAATATGGCTTAATAATGGTTAAGTAAGATCCCATAGGATCCATGTATGCTATATATGGTAACATTTACCATCAATATACCCCCAATGTTAGCATATATGCCATACATGGATCCTATGGGTATGGATATATATATATAGTTAAATATGGTTATATCTGGATAATGTGGTGAAAATTTACTAGTTAAATATGATTAATAATGATGGTATGACAATGATATGGTTATAATAATGGTTGATAATATGGTTACAAACTGTACGTATATATGTATATATATACATATAATCTGGTCGGTGGTGACTGGAACCATGGAATTTTATGACTTTCCATTCAGTTGGGAATCTATAATCATCCCAACTGACGAACTCATATTTTTCAGAAGGGTAGGTATACCACCAACCAGGGATGTATCACTTGTAAACTTGTAATAGTTACAAGTTATTGGAAATTTCGAGGGAATCATAGGATTTTTGATCGGGAAAATCTTGTTTTATATGGAAAATAGTGATACTTCATTTCCGGATAATGGATATCCATAGGTTTTTTTCAATACTGATGTGGAATTATGGAGACTGGAATTGTACCTAGAAAATGATCAACAAATGCTTCACCATAATTTAGCTAGTAAGCATTGTTGAACATTGGACATGTAGCTAGTAAGATAGGCTAACCCGGACAATTTTGATGTGAGCCACTAAGTTGAGCAAGGATTTATGGCGGAGATTCATCCTAACTGTGGGGTGGCTATTCATTCTTAGACTAATAGTTTGCGAACTTGAAAATGGTCATAGAAATATTTGATTTACCCAGCTTTTTTTTGCATGGTGATGTTCCAGTTCGTTTTTTGTAAACGTTTACCAGGCCGGGTAACAAACATAAAGCTGGGATGCCCAATCTTGTAGATCATGGCGCTTACAAGTTGGCCAACGTACAGCAACCGCTTAAACCAACGTACAGCATCCCCAGTGATTTGGTCCACTATAATCCCCATGAAAATTGCTTAACTAGTTGTAGGGCCCCCCCGTTATGTTTGTTGGTTCAAAAACACCATTAACTAGTTCATTATAAATATCATTGTTGGTTTATAACCCCCATGAACTATATATGATATACTGTATAGTTATAAATATCATAAGCCACAGTTATTGTAGTTATTGGCACCAACTTAGCTATTGAAACGGGCTCCCCGCGTTGAAGCAACGTAGCCATTGGGGTCCTGGGTGCCTGTGAGTGACCGGATGACTTCCGCCGATCCATGCGAAACCATTCGCACTCGATTTTTTTTGGGAATTGTCAGCCCACCAAAACGGATGCATGAATATGTATATATAGACTTGGTGGTTCACCCCCACTTAGTAAGTAGGTTATAACCCTGGTTATAACTGGGCTAAGTAGGGTTAGTTCACTTATAACTGGGGTTATAATCCACTTACTAACTGGGATGAACCACCAAGTAATATATATATATATATATTATATACACACAGATGTATATATATATATAGATAATATAGGTGTTCATGTCCAAAATAGAGAAATTTTGGTATGTTCACGGGTACACCGAAAGTCATGGGGCAGTGAGTTTGACCGCCATTTTTTCATCGACCAACTGCGCTTCAGGCAGCGTCTGGGATCCACAGCAGGGTACTGTCCGAGCTTTGCCTTTGGATTTGCCCCTGGAGGCTGGAGATCACATTTGTGGTTGATGATACCCGGCCTGGTAAACATACAAAAAGCGATTGAACATGGCCATAGAAATAGTTGATATATGTTGATATTAGTTGATCTACCCATTAATAGCATGGTGATTTTCCATAATTCAACTGCTGTAACATAACTATGGAAAGATCCACCATTTTCCATGGGTAAATCCACTATTTCTATGGCCATTTTCAAGTTCGCAAAGTGTTAAATTACCAGAGGGCAACCCGATTAACCATAGAACTAACCATAGAAACCGTAGAACTAACCAACCGTAGAACTAACCGGATGATACCCGATACCCTCTAATAATTTAACAGTTTGCTATTGAAAATGGCCATAGAAATAGTTGATTTACCTATTCAAAATGGTGGATTCTCCAGTTCGCTATGTAAACGTTTAAGTCCGGCGGGGAGCACTGCCGATCTAGCGCTTGCAGTTGAGGTCTGGCTGGGAGCACTCTGATCCTGAGCTTGCTGTCCGGGTCCGGCAGGGAACACTGCGATCGCTTGCAGTTGAGGTCTGGTGGCGAACACTTTGCTCCAGAGGTTGCTGTCCGGGTGCGGCGGGGAACACTGCGATCGAGCGTTGCAGCGGAGGTCAGGCGGGGATCACTCTGATCCTGAGCTTGCTGTTCGGGTGAAGAGGAGGCGGGACAGCTGGCATAAAATCCAACAACGCTAACCTGACAGGTGGGGAGATATCAAAAAAGTGTGGACATATCACCTACAGTTATGGCCATTTATTACTTATAACTGGTCATAGATAGGATTATACATTCCATAAATTGGAGTTATAAGGTGTTATAAGTACTTATGACTGGTAAAGGGCCATAACCGTAAACCATTCTGGAAACACTTTTTCAGCATCTTTTCTGGGGTTGCTATACATTTCGCCATATTCCATTTCTAGGTTGGATTCCCGCTTTGCCCATAGCCAATCTAGCTTGATCGATTGAGCGAATCAACAACGTCCAGTCTCAATTTACCAAAGAGGTCTCAAAGACAGAAAAGGATGGATTATGTGAAGAATACTCTAGCTTTGTCGGAACATGTGACCCCTAATTCCAAAGGATTATCATCATATTTCCCCATTGACATCGGATCTTTCCCGTGGAAATGAGTCATCTTTGCATATTTTACCATGCCAGAACCGTCTCGAAAATGTTGGCCTGCATTCACCTCAAGCAGTAGGATTTCGTTAATTCTTAGAGGTAAGACTACGTAATGATATATATATATAGAGTACACACACACATATATATATATATATATATATACATACATAGGTGTATATCATTGTAAATCACTGCTAATGTTCTACATTGAAAATTTCACACCAAGTGCATTTCTGAACGTCTGGCGTCGCTGCAGGTCGACAAAGAGACGCCCTGGTGGGAAGCTGCACCTGCGGCTCCTGATGTGTCGCATGCCGAGATGGCAGGCTGATGCCGGTAGGGACCCCCCGTGGTGTTTGTTGGTCTAGACTCAGCCCATTACACATAGTTGGCTATTTCCAACTGGACAGCACGACAATGTATGACATGATGTAATCAGGAAGGATGGTGTCTTACCCTTCAGTAAATCATTCTGAGAACTGACAAATACACTGGCAATCCCCATTTTCTTGCACATAGTATATAATTAGATGATCTGTGCAAATGGAGGACTTTCCATTTGCATCTTTGGGTACCATGTCTGCGGGGGTTTCGGTTACTCATGTTTATGGTTTGCTGGTTTAGCCTGGCTCCCGTCAAGACTGGGATTACTTTCCCATAGACCCAGTGACCGGGGTCCCTAATGAGGTTGGATAGCCAGCTCCATGAACTATCTGACGTCCACAAAGGTGACCGATTGTTAATCAATCAACTATTGGTGGTTGTTGGTTGGTGTTGTTGGGGTGTCTCCTCATAGGGAAGTTGAATCGCGCGCTTGGCAAGAAGTGGGTGAAAAAGACACGCTTGAAATCAACCCCAGTCATGGAAGTCCAGTTATGCAAATGCATCCCAAGGTCATTCCAGTTCTAGAGGTCTTCATGCCAATTCTACCATATAGGTTTGTCTCGAATTCCTGCTGTGGGTCAGCCACATAGTCCAACTGGGAAGATGGGATCGGAACCTGCAGGAAACCTTTGGAATCCCAACTTGGATGTGCTGGCGTTCATGTGCTGGGCATGTCAAGATCCTCTCAACGGAGGCGGGCATAGCTTGGTGTTTCATCATTAACCCTTGTAAATTTCGTGTGGTGGCCAGGATCTACCAATTTACAGGCTTGCTGCAGCTTATTGTATGCAACCTGATCACCACAAATGGACCACAAAAGGTGAAAATGAGTGATTTAACCAATTTACCGCAATTTTCCCCTTCAGCAAGCTTTGGCAGTGTGTTTTTCCCCAACAGTGTAAGCTAATGGGGTCTTCAGCCTAGGTCTGGGAGGCTTTGGTGCAGCCAGGTCAGGTTCAACAGGGTTCCGGAGAAGGTTCCGGAGGCTTGGGTGCAGAGCCAGGTCAGGTTCACCAGGGTCTGGAGAAGGTTCCGGAGAAGGCTTGGGTGCAGAGCCAGGTCAGGTTCAACCAGGGTGCGGAGAAGGTTCAGGAGAAGGTCTGGGAGGCTTTGGCGCAGAGCCGCAAGGTTTGGGAGGCTTTGGTGCAGAGCCAGGTCAGGTTCAACAGGGTTCCGAAGAAGGTTCCGGAGAACGTCTGGGAGGCTTGGGCGCAGAGCCGGAAGGTCTGAGAGGCTTTCAGTGCAGAGCCAGGTCAGGTTCAACAGGGTTCCGGAGAAGGTTCCGGAGAACGTCTGGGAGGCTTTGGTGCAAAGCCAGGTCAGGTTCAACAGGGTTCTGGAGAAGGTTCCGGAGAAGGTTCCAGGAAGCCTTGGTGCAAAGCCAAGCCAGGTTCAACGGGTTCCGGAGAAGGTTCCCGCTTGGCTCCGCAGCACGCTTCAGAAAGATTTGAAAAAAAACGTTGCAGCTGTTGGGGACAGCACCGAAGCTTATTTTTGGATATAGGGACTCATCTATTAATCCATGTCTGATTGCAGAAGATAGATGCTTTACAGCAATCCAACAATGATGGGTATATGGCCATGGGTCAAAGCCTTGATTTATTGACCCATTCTCATCTATTTTCATCTACCGTTCACCAAAGGTTTACATACCCAAACATCTCACCCAAACGCGTGCCCCATGTTGCTGGTTACATTTTGAGTTTCCTTCACTTCTCCTTCTTACATCGCCATGTTTCCTTTTTTTCCTGGTTCTGTAAATTCGATTTTTCCTCATTTAAAGTACAAATCTTTGTCGCTTTTTCCCAGGTTAGATTCCAACTCATCATCATTTTCCTTATTTTTCCTGCTCGAATCCAATTTGTTCCCCACTGTTTCCTGGTTCAATCCATGTTTTCGTTGGTGAAATCCACATCTTTCCCAGTCAATTTTCAATTGATCATCATTTTCATTGAGTTTTATTCCTGGCCATTTCATTTACATACTTTCATCCCCATATTTTTGCTAGGTTAGATCCTAAGCTTTTCCGTCCCAGAATTGGTGAAACAGAAAACCGTAGAACCGGTGTTTCATGCCCAGGGTTTGCGGGTTTCTGGTGAAAATTTTCCCATATAAATGCTTTCTTGAATTCAGTTTCTGTTTTTCCTAAGAAAAACTGGGATGTTCTTGGTGGATCCTATAGATTCCCTCGAAAATCCCATGGATTCGAACGTCCCATAAAAAATCACAATGGTTATGGTTTTCCCATGGTCTTCCCGTTGGCAAATCCCCATGAGACAAGCCATGCCCAGGGGACTACCTGTCCCAGCTTTGTTCCGATGCCTCGGTTTCCAAGTTGCTTGCGGCCTGTGGATTTACGGCGCAGGAGTGGGCCACCGGGCGCAGGAGTTGGTGAACACCAGTAAACTCCAGTAAACCCTTTCCACTGATGTCTCATATCCAAGTTGGGCTAGTTTTAACATGTTATAAACTAAGTTAGCTATGTTTTGAAACAACTAGCTTTTAACATGTTAGAAAACCACTGAAAATGAGTTCATTTTATGACTGGAAATGGGGGATTGATCGTTGATTTCTTGGGTTCTGGTTGGTTTTCTGTGGGTCGAAGTTTTTGGAGTTCAGAATGCAGATCCATGGTGCCCTGGGACATTAGGACATGGATGGACATTAGGACATAGACTGATTGGTCAAAACATGAGTCATTGTGTGGTCAAGATGACAATAGACCTCACAGATGCCTGGAGTGCCCCATGTTGTCTGACATTCGGGGTAATCATTCAGAGGCGGTCCACATTTTGCACAACGAGCGCCCTGACTGGGTCTATATACCCATTGCTCAGGCCAGCCCTGATCTACTACTCCAACGTTTGTTTGTTAAAACGATCACCTGGGAGTACCCTTTGGTTCGTTTTGATGCTGACACTCAGGTGACTTTTTACACGGATGGGGGTGCTATTCATCCGACTGATCCTGATGCACGCTTGGCCAGCTGGGCTGTTGTGTCTGACGTGTCTTGCGTGTCAATTCAGGAGATTCAGAATGTTTCTGAGTATATGGGTCAGTCTATGCTGTGCCCTCTTCTTCGTGTGGTTGGATGTGGTTTGGTCTACGGACACCAATCAGCTGCAAGAGTTGAACTTATTGCCTTTCTTAAGGCTTTGGTCGCTGCTCAGAAGTATGAAGATAATGTTGAAGTTCCTGTTGTTACTGATGCTTCGTACGTTTGCTTTATTGACTTCGCTCTCCGTCAACAGCTGCAGAACTTCCCTGATCACAGGATTAAAAATGCTGACATCATCCGGGAGATTCAGAATGTTTGGCACCCTACAATCAGAGTGTTGAAGACCAAGAGCCACCGGTCAATTGACGAGGCTCAGGACTGGCATGACTTGTGGACGTCGTATGGAAACTATGCGGCTGACTTTTCCGCGACTGCGACCTTGAACAATATCCCTAAGAGTGTCCGTTCCCTCTTTGATGGCATCGCTGCTTTCCGAAAATCTGAATCTGCTCGTTTGGAAAAGGTGTTCAGATATTTGGTCGATTTGAATAAAACCAGAATTGGGTTACTTCAGCAGGCTGACAGTATTGTTGGACAGCCAATTCGCCCTGATGTCAGTCCGGAATCCTCTCTCATGCCGTCCCCGGCTATGGGCCAGGATGCCCTTGATTTCTTGAAGGAGTTTGCCCCATCGAGTTATACGCCTTGTTTCCAGCTTGATGAGGTTGACCAGGAGACTTTTAAGGGTATTCTGCAAGGCACCAATTACACAGCTGCTGTGGTGTCGTGGCTTGCTGCGTGTTGATGGCCCCCAGATGTTGCCAAAGATTACTGCCGCAAAGACGATTGGGGCATATCTTGGCATGAAATGCTTTTCCGTTTCATCCTGTTTAGTAATATGTATCCCCCAGTCAAAACCGGTGGTCAAAAAGCTGATGCAATCTTTTGGGATTACAATGCGCAGGAAGCTCTCTTGTTGCCGACGTCTACCCGTGCTGCTTCCAGGATTTATTTACGTTCCAACAGGCCATTTTGGCCATCAAAACGATTACCTTGGTCGATATCATTCCCGTGTTCTCCTCCAAGAAGTGCTCATCACTCCGTCATTTCAGTTTTTCTGGTACATTTGCTGGTCTTCCGTGCCGGCCTTGCTTGCCAAACCCGTCTGAGACCTGCCAGGCCGTCTTTTCCTATATCTCCCGCTTGGGTGGGGCCGGCTCTTTCCACCTTCCGTTGAATTTGCTCGCTGCCCCGGTGCCTTTCAATGTTGGGCCATTGCAAGAATTGCCCATTGCACAGAGACATCAGGTCTGGCAACGTATCGTTACCCGCCGATACAAACAAAAGGCCCGTGACCGTCGTAACAACAGTTCTGCCATTAATTAGCTTGCTTTGCCGTTGGCTTAATTTGCTTGACTTGCAGTTGGCTTGGGTTGATCCTCGCTGTACAGACTTCTGGTTCACCCCTTTTGTAGTTCACATCCCACCCCCTTCAGGAAGGGAGGATGTGCGGCGATGTACCGCTCGCGCTGAATCCCGTCAAAACATGAGTTGTTTTCCTATGTTGAAGGATGATCATCAATCCATAAATAGGGATTTATATAGCCATTACAAGTATTCCCATTATCTGATTGGTGGTTTGGAACATGAATTTTATGACTTTCCATTCAGTTGGGAATTTCATAATCCCAACTGACGAACTCATATTTTTCAGAGGGGTTGAAACCACCAACATACAGACTTTGTCATGGGATTTCGATGGATTTCCTCTTATAAAGCAAATCTGCAAAAAGATAGAACTCTTATGGCACGTTCTTCAACGCTGTTTTATACCTATATGCTCCATGTTATGGAATATTTACCAACGTTTGCGCAACATAAATCACCCAGTTTTGTAGGTAAATATACCAGCACCATGGAGCATATGGGAAATAGAAACCAATTTTTCATAGAATTGGATGATGGGAAAATTTACACGAAAACCCGATCAATTTGATGGTAAGTTAACCATGTTTTCCTGTAGATTTTCCCAACAAAACCAATCCATTGATAAACAATTTTCCAGATTTTTCCATATATACTATAGATGATTATACCATAGATGATTAAACCGTATATACTATATATTACCATTATATACCGTTGTATACCGTTATAGATAAACCAATTTGACTTTTCAATGTTTCGGGGTTGTTATACCACCACCTGTCAGGAGTCCGATCGCGAGAACTGCATCAATCGCTTTTTGGACTCTTATGCCACTTGGCCGCGGTTCTTGGGAGCTGCTGAAGAACGAAAAGATCAACAAGTACATATCTTACATATTCATGCCTGGTTAATATATCCATAATTTATCCATGTATCAGTTCTTCGTCTTATATGTATTTAATATGTATTTATATGAGGATAAATTATCACACTTTGCTGTGACGTCACAGAAACTAATGATTATATAGTAGTCAGCTAACTACTGTTAACCATCTCAAGATAGCCGTATTTTCTCTTAGTGAATAACCTTAATCTATCCAGATCTATTTGGTGTTCTCAACTCGGGACGGAAACATTCAGTGGATTCCCTAAAGTGACGAACATTTTGGTGTTAAAACTGGGGCCCCCAATCTTTTTTTTCATTTCCCGGCTCTAGATCAAAACCCCGGAAACTGTGGAGCTTTCACATGCTTTGATATCAGAAAGTAGCTAGTACTTTTTGGCAAACAATGCTTATCCATCCATTCACATGGAGAATCCTAGGTCCTAGGCTTTACATGCTAGCTATTTCCAATTCATCATCACACGTGGACATATCACGTTTCTATCTACTTGGCCATTCTAGGAGCAATTGATGAGAATCTAAAACAACACATTTAAACTTTTGAAAACATATCCCAGATGCTCCATGTATGGAATATTTACCTACATTTGCCCCAAAAATGACCCAAATGTAGGTAAATATTCCATACATGGAGCATCTGGGATATGATTTGTGGCTGTTTGCCGCAATCAATTCTGATTTATTGTTGGTGCTACCATTGCTGCACCATTGCTGCACCAAGCTGTGTAACTTCAGCCTTGTATCCTGAGATCTTCTTCTGTGACACCTTGGGATTAGATGCTGTAATACTGAAGAATATGGGGGGTTCCAGAAATGATGGTACGCCAAAAAAGATAGTTTATAATGGAAAAACCTATTAAAATGGATGATAAATGGGGTACCCTTATTTTGGGAAACCTCCATATAGTGTATATCCCATCACCCTGTCACACTCCAAACTGGTCATACTAGAGAAATGCGTTTTTCTCAACTGGCTGTCGATTGTAGCCGTACACTTCGGCCTTGAGGTTTTCTGGAATTGTATGGGTGTGTCTGAACATGGGGTGTACCATGGTATACCTTCTAGTGGCAGTTTTAGTAGGGATTGTGATAAACAAAAATGATGCTTAATCAATGGATTTGGGGCTACCAATTTTTCAGACAACCCTTTTTTTTTTGATGGGTAATGATGGGTTTACACTATTTTTCCACTAAAGGTGAAGAAGTCTTGGCAATCAAGGTGGTTTTGAACCATGGATTATAACTTTAACCCCACTTACATAGAGATGTAAACTAGATGTTCTACCTTCACCCACTATCGAATGAAAATTCGATATATCTACACATATTATATATATATATTCAAAATATCTACTGTAAATCGAGTTGTTTGCGTGTTGAATGCGTTGACAAAGCAATAGAAACCTATCGAACTTGGGAGCCCTTCAGGCTCATTGCGGGCACTGGTTGTGGATCAGAAAACCCAGAAGGATTCGAACTTTGTGGTTGGTCTACAGTCATAAGAGAAGTGGGGATTATGATTGTTTCCATTTTTATAAGTGTGTTTCCACCAGATTCCATTATAAAGTGTGTTTGGCATCAAACAGTTGGGTTCATAGATGTCCCAAATTCCCATTGGTTGGTTGATGAAAAAAGAGGGGTTTCTTCAGAAACCCCTTTAACAACAGGTTTCTATGATGATAGATGATATATTCGAGTATATATGTAATATCGTCGGTGGTTTGGGGCATGAATGGATTTTATGACTTTCCATTGAGTTGGGAATGGAGTCATCATCCCAACTCGCTTTCACTCCATCATTTTTCAGAGGGGTAGGCTCAACCACCAACCAGGTGTAAAATGGGTTACATGGAGCAGTTGATATATTGCAAAGTTAACCCATATTTAGATCCCATCAGTTCACAGATGGGTTTACTACCTTATTGTTGATTCTGAAAAAAATGTTAACCCCGGATTTTGCTAAACTAAATATCATGATATCATGAGTTCATTAGATATCATGATAAGGTTAGATGATTAGATACCATGATTCTTCCATGGTCTATGACAATTAGTGGGGTACTCCTCCAAAGGTCATGAAACATCTGATACTGGAAAAATGGTACCCTCCCATTACACAGCCGTTTGGGGTTGATTAATCCAGGGTTGGTTGACATTGCTGATTATAGTATATGATAGTTACGTTGAACCCCCAGAAAAAACATCGAGATAGTGTGGATATAAATTCTGATCAGCATAGCTTCTTTGCCAAGTGGCGGTGTTTGAACATCTAGGAGTAACAACGCCCATTCCCCCGGTTGATCCTCATGCCATCACGGGTCAAGGGTCGATTTTTTGAAACGTGGGATGGATGTAAAATTAATCCCATGTGTTTTGACCCCTCAAAAATGCCTTGGTTCTTGAAAATTAGCACCAAACAAAAGTCCCCAAAAGTGTATTTTATGGATATAATATAGCTATAAGTTTGGGATATCATATAGCCATAAGTTATAATTCACCATCCGTGGTGAATCCCCCAATGTTCAGACGCCACGTCCTGAGGAGAAACAGCTGACTTTGTCGTCAGCCGGCCACGCGTCGACGCAACGGTCGTCTGCGGCGTGGCAACGCTCGTGTTCCGCGGAGCTGGTGCCGTTGCCGACGCTGCTGGCCTACAAGGCTCTGTGGAACCAGGTGACGTGAGGCTTCCAGAGAAAGTGAGGGGTTTTTCATACGGAATTTCCATGATAAACAGACTAGTCAGCCTATGGATATCCTTTTCCATTTTGGTATTCGCCAGAATACTATTTACTATTAGTGATAGGTTTGATAAACCATCCAGCTGGGGTACAAAAATGACTATGGACACCCTTGGGGCTTTTGGGGCATCTGAATGGTGGAAATCCATGGACATCCATGGTTTCTGAATCTGTTTGTAGTTGGAGGAGTTTATAAACTTAAAAGTGAGCAGGATCACCTAAGATTTTTTTTAGTCTGGGAATTGAAGCTGCTACCAGAGGTTCAACGATGGCAACGGTGATGACTTGGAGCTGGTTAGGATGGTCCGAAAAACTCAGGCAGGATCCAATGGCATAGCAAAGTCTTGGGAGTTATTCCAATGCTCAACAGGTATCGCAGTTAGGCTCAAAATCAAGTCGAGAAGCGGGTGTACTGGAGTTTGTGGCGCATGCTTCAAGTCACTGTAGCGTTGCCAAGCGGACGCGTTGAGAAGTTTTCGCTTCCACAGTCCTCCAAGGTAGGCGACTTGAGGGTTCTGGCACAGAAATCTTTTCAGCTTGGCGTCTTGAGGCTAGTGGCTGCAGATCATAGCGTGGTGGATCCTACAAAGTCTCTGCAAGCTGCAGGGCTTGAAGATGGAGACCATCTAACAGCTATTGCTGTAAAGCCAAAGCTAGCCGTAGCAGAGCGAGCTTTTGCGTTGTTTTGCTCTGGAGGTGACCGGGTTGTCACTTTGGCAGCCAACATTTTGGTGGTGACAGCTCGGAAGTCCAAGATCAGCTGAATGGTGTCCAACAGGTTCAAGCAACTCACTTCGCATTTGCTGCTATCCTGGCAGATGGATCGGTTGTGACCTGGGGCTATCCCGACTATGGTGGTGACAGCTCTGCAGTCCAGGATCAGCTCAAGGGTGTCCAACAGGTTCAAGCAACTGACAGGGCATTTGCTGCAATCCTGGCGGATGGGTCTGTTGTGACTTGGGGTGCGCCAAATGAGGGCGGTGACAGCTCTGAAGTCCAGGATCAGCTCAAGAGCGTCCAAAAGGTTCAGTCAAGTACAAATGCATTTGCTGCGATCCTGGCAGATGGGTCAGTCGTGACTTGGGGCGATCCATGTTATGGTGGTGACAGCCCTGAAGTCCAGAATCAGCTCAAGAGTGTCCAAAAGGTTCAGTCAACTACAAATGCATTTGCTGCGATTCTGGCAGATGGGTCAGTCGTGACTTGGGGCAATCCCCTTGATGGTGGTGTCAGCTCTGTCGTCCAAGATCAGCTCGTGGGTGTCCAGCAGCTTCAAGCAACTTTCCGTGCATTTGCTGCGATCCTGGCAGATGGATGTGACCTGGGGCTATCCCGACTATGGTGGTGACAGCTCTGAAGTCCAGGATCAGCTCAAGGGTGTCCAACAGGTTCAAGCAACTGACAGGGCATTTGCTGCAATCCTGGCGGATGGGTCTGTTGTGACTTGGGGCGCGCCAAATGAGGGTGGTGACAGCTCTGAAGTCCAGGATCAGCTCAAGAGCGTCCAAAAGGTTCAGTCAACTACAAATGCATTTGCTGCGATCCTGGCAGATGGGTCAGTCGTGACTTGGGGCAATCCCCTTGATGGTGGTGACAGCTCTGTCGTCCAAGATCAGCTCTTGGGTGTCCAGCAGCTTCAAGCAACTTTCCATGCATTTGCTGCGACCCTGGCGGACGGATCGGTTGTGACTTGGGGCAGAGCAGATTATGGAGGTGACAGCTCTACAGTTGCTGATCACTTTACAACGTTGGGGTGACTGCCTGGGCTCAAAGCAGCCCTTCAGCTCAGAATCCTTTAGTGTTTTGAAGCCCTTTGAGAAGCGTAAACAGGCGAAGAGACCAGAATCCGTTTGGAGAAAGATAGAACTGGAAAACTTTCGACTTAGCAACGTTTGTTTTTTTTAATATATTGTCTTGTAATATAGTATAGTGTCTCAGTACTAGCAACAGAAGACACTGCTCCTCTACGCTCTCGGGCCATCCGTAGTTACTAGTTTTAATGCTTATTGATGTTATTGTTATCCCACTTTTTTTTTAAGGAACACCATTCTGCAAGTCGGGTAGCTTAACACATCTTAACACGACTCCCAAGTAAATGGATAGATTAACTATGGTTGATGGCCGTTATACGGGTACCTATCATCAATCGGGTTGAAGAAACCAGAATATCACTCGGGGGCCACATTAATCTCGCCGGTCTAGTCCAGATGTGGGGCGAGTGGGCTTGCTGACGTCGACCTTTTTAGGTCGAGAGATATTGGAAGTGCTGGCTGTTAAATTGGATCCTTCAAATCAATCCATGTCACATCTTGCTGATTGCTGGTGTCTAATGTTTTTTTCTATTTTCGTGGTATTGAAAATCATATCATAGTATCCAGATTAGATGTTTTCATACGTTCTCTTTTTTTCTGGTTCCATACGTTTCCCCAATTTTTTAAGATTATCAAGGTTGTATCGTGGCATGGAAGAAGTCCGGCACCACCAAACGGATGGTTGAAACCCCAACTGGTGCAGGATTTCGCAACCACCGTGGGAATAGGGGGAACAGGGTAGCCCCAAACTTGGATGGTAAGTCGGGGATACATCTCCCATATTCACGCCCAAATGGATCCAAAACATATCGTGCTTCGATTGAAAGTTTAACATTTAAAACTATGGGGGAACTATGGGTTAACTATGATTTATCGTAGCCCATACCATGTGTAGTATATTTACCTACATTTGGGTGATTATTAGGGCAAATGTAGGTAAATATACCATACATGGAGCACATGGGTAGATGTATCATGATATATCTACAGATGATGGGCTTTATAAATCAACATTCACATCACTGGGGTCCAGGACCAGTAACTTTTCGCTTCAGGATGTTCCG
>Ga0126342_10012745_pt1 | contig 14956 bp, 10 predicted proteins | sample Cyp1metagenome_FD_92528 | JGI IMG/M metagenome (GOLD analysis project Ga0126342, IMG submission 92528) | Coral microbial communities from Lord Howe Island, Old Settlement Bay, Australia - Cyphastrea 1 metagenome | ecosystem: Host-associated > Invertebrates > Cnidaria > Coral ...
TGGTGTCTTTTTTTGAATTCTTTTTCCATGTCTCCGCGTTCGGTTTTATTATTTGTTTTTTTTGGGGGGGGGGTGGGGGGTTTGGGGGGGTTTGGGGGGTTTGGGGGGGTTTGGGGTTTTGTATTTTTTTTGGGGTTTGGGTGGTTTGGAGGGGTGGACCTATGCATAACATATCATAAGATAATGCTCAGAACATATTTCTATCTCCCCATCCCACAGTTGAATTCGGGGCAAACAAGTTACAGGAAACCCTGAAGTGGGGCTAAAAACCTGGGTTTTTCTTGCAAAAACATAGCATCATTCACCAATCGACCCAGGTTTGGTCCTGGTAGATGGATCGCGGCTCACAGGAGCCAAGGCGCCATTGGTTTTTCGCGGGGTGACACGCTGCGTTTCAACCATGAAAAACAAGCCTGTGGATGGGTTGTGAAAGTGATGCTTTTAACAATCAAATTTGGATTTTGATCACAAGAAAGTGGAATATCAATGAATATCATGGATCACTGATGATTGATTGGTTATAGGGGGTATATTTATCGCTGGTGTGACCAGCTCATGGATCCAGCTTTCCAAGATCATCCAGTCAGGACACGAGGTGTGGTAGAAACCAACTGCCAAAGGATGGTATCGATTGCATATATTGACTTGATATGAAGATATATGAAGTAACTATAAGTAACTTCATTAATGTATTGACTTGAATCAGGAAGATGTTGTAAAGCACTCAGTACTTTGATAATTGGACCTTTTTTGCAGCGGAATTTTTGCGGGGTTGCACATCGGTGGAAACTCTTGATATGATTTGATCATTTTGGAAGTTCGAAACATGTGTTGCAAACTGATGTGTAGCAGCCTTTGTAGTAAGCAGCAACAACTTTTTCTTGTGCGGGTGTTTTTCTTTTGCAAGTCGTGGGTGTATATGAGAGGTGACGTGAGAGATGCACATGCAGGCTACTTGTACTCTATTTGTTACACGGCATAGCCAAGGACATTGAAGACTTCATGGGAATACTGATGTCTACCTGAGAGTCTACCGTGTAGTCCAAGTGTTGCTAGTCTGGTAGTGGATTTCATCGAACCACATCGCTTTCTGAAAAAGGTTTCAGAAGCACATTAGGCATTCGGATTGTAGTTTGGCTTGTCATCCTGCATGCGCGCAATTTAGAATGCGTGTCCAATATTAGAGGCTACCCCAAAATCTACTGGTTTATGGTCAGTTCCTGTTAGAATGCCAGTTTGGAGGTATACAGTACCTCATGTATACCCCATGTTCATTCATTTTCAGGCACCATCCCAAGTTTCCCCATGTCATAGCCCCTTCCTTACCGGAAATGTGCATGTTCGAAAACGAATGCTTCGTTTTTGGAAGGGTCACTGGACAATTAGGTATGGTTTATGACCTGGATTTGAGAATTAGCATTTCCCCTTAGAAAATCATGAATGAACAATTATAAGCAACTATCTAATATGACTGACCATTTATTATGATTAATGTACACTAATATATATGTATATATATATATAGATGTTAGCAATTGTTAGCATCATTACTGTATGATTTGTCCCATTCATGGGAAACTGACTGACCCTTTTTCGGAATACATATTCCTGGTCTTGCCAGGTGACGAAAATCAGCGCGGCAAGGGACAATGCTTTCAGGCAAGGTTCTGGACGTGTCCTTCCGTAGCTGCGGCCTATGGCTATGGAAAATAATTTATTACAAAAGGATATGAAAGGACCGAATGGAGCGTTTTTTTTTGCTTTGCACAATCCATTGTTTGGGGGCTGACCTGCTTAGACAGGCCGGGCGGATGGGGCGACATTTTTCCCCCAGGGTCTACTCGGCAAAAGGTTGAAGGCAGTTTGCTTGAGACCGTTTGCATTGCATTGCATTGAGTTGCCATATATTTTGCGCTCCGAACTCAGGTTGGACTGTGCTGCTCACGACGAGCATGAAAAGGACAGGATTGTGCCAATCAATGGCTTTGAATGGCAACGTGTCAAAATTGAACCAACTCGATGGCAAGCCCACCCTATAGAATCAAGACTTAATGGACTGTAAACCAGTAAAAGAAACAACCTGTTTGGGATTTTGAAGAGCCCCCCAGGATCCCAAATGGCAAAATTGGCTATGATTTACAGCACCGTTGAGTTGTACTCATTCCCAACCATTATTGACCATCACCACGTCCGTTCAGGGGTCAGTCGAAAAGGAATTGTCGGGTTGACCCGAAGAGACTTGCCATGCTGCTGTCAGTTGTTTCCTTCAGACAAGTTCACGGCGGCGGTGCCAGGATATTAACATTTGTTTCTCTGCTGAATCTCCCGACGAGTGACGTCCTGAGCTATTCCCGAGGTGGAATTGGATGAAATTATAGTGATCACATCGCATTCAACATCAACTATCATCAACTAGCCAAGCAAAATGTTCCCATATCTGACACGTTTTTGGTATCCTGGCCTCACCTGCATCACATGTGGTCAAGTTGGATCAGATCCAGTCAGTCCTCAATCCATTAGAGATTCGTGGATTCCATGGGATGACCGTGTACCGCTGGTTACAATCATATTATATCATGTTTTGATATATATATATATTATATAAATATATTAATATATATTAATATATATTACTATATATATATATAATATGTTTTGCTCATTGCACACATGGCATTTTTTTGAACACTCTTGGGAACCTTGAAAGATATTTTGACGAGACAACCAGGTGTGTTTGCAGAGTCTTACGTGTCTTGTCCGTTTTGCAAGGACAACAACACAAGCTCCAGTTTTGTCTGGCTTTGTCGTTTCGCAAGCCGAGGTATACAAAATGGACCGGGTTGTTGATGCACACAGCCAACATGGATGGTTGGCGCCTGAGATTGGAGCCGCATAGCCTTCTAGAGTTTTTTGGATCACAATGACAGCCATTTCGATGAGAAACCCCATCCTAAGACTACGTAATATTAGAATTAGAACCCCCGAAATAGATCTAAAATGATCGACATATAGTCCCCAATAGTCCCCAACGCTGTATTGAATATGTGTAAATCGACGACTAAACCATGGGGTGTTAAATTTTAGAAGGGATTGGCATGATTAGCCATAAGCCAGCAGCGGCAGGTGCAATTCAAACAATGAGATTGGGCAGAGACGTGGCAGCTGACATCAAAGAGTTCAGGCTTGCCGAGTCGCGAGAAGGGTTCGACAGCTTTGATCAAATGGGTAACTGGAGAATACCTGGTATAGATTCCCAAGAAAAGGATCAACATTACCATGAAATGATGGGGAAGATGTCATGTCCATTCATATCCTAATCCACAGGATTTGGGGTACCTAGAAAATTCAGACAAACCCAACTGATCAACTAAGGGTTGAAAGGTGTTGAAGTTGAAACGATGAATCCGACAAGGTCAAGTGTCACAAAATGGGCTTGGCACAAGGCAGACTTCCCCTCGACCATTTTAGCATCTTCCACCCCGAAGTGGAACTTGTGGAACACGTGGAAACCCAAAAAGTCAATATGGATGGCTTTGCGGGAAAAAAACATGACACACTATTTATACATACTATTTACTGATATTTACTGTAATGATTTTAATGTAATATATTGTCATGTATATAGTATACCTCTCAAATCCATCCAAATCGATGGTCTATTCTATGAATCCTAGTGGGGGTAACCCGGGGAAGCCCACTGCTTGGAGTCCCTAGGATTTCTTCGTATTGATTCCCAACTTTGAGATGAAAGCTTCAAGTCATGGTCATCCAGTCGTCCAGTCGTCCATTCGTTTCGCAGGTTGAGCGTCAAGAACCGCCGCATGAAGGTTGGCGCCGACAAGAAGCATCAGTTTCTCGACCAAATCAGCTGCTGGTAGGGGCCCATCTCAGATCAACAGGTCAGCTGTCTATCCTCTCCTCAAGGCATCAAGAAAATGACCAAGACAACGAACGAGCTGACATGACACACGAGTTTGGCAATTTCATGGATGGTGGATATAGATGGATATAGTATGATATATGATATAGTACATGGATTATAGTCCTATGATTCCTACATTGTTGAATATTGTTGATGTTGTTGATTCGGTGGGTGGTTTCAGATACCTTCAATGCCAACTTGGGATGATCCCTAATTGACTAGTCCCAAAAAAATCGATGCAAACATTCAGAGGAAATGCCAATTTTTTGGGAGAAAACTCCAAGATTTTGTTGAGATTTTCCTACCCAATCCGTATGATTTTCGGTCGTATGGTGTAATATGTTATTTGGACATGGCAGCTTCCGCCAAAATCGCCTTTCTGAATTGATGCGAATTTGGGAATGAGCACTTAAGACGCCAACAAAAGGACCGCATGACATTAGCTTGATTTTCATTCAAGGCCCATAGCTGGTATCCCTTCTACAGCTGGAATAGCTTATCAAAGTTGCCCAAAGCCCAAATTTCCAGGTTTGCCCCCATCTTCCGCGCGAAGTTGTGGAAGGTGAAGGTGTGGCTGTCCATGTGAACGGCTGTGTTCTTTTTTAGATACCCTCTGGTACTTTAACATGAAAAGGTCAACATCACCATTTTTCACAGGTAAATCATGGTAAATCATGGTAAATCATCGAACTAAACCTGCGATTTTCGTCTACTTTGTTAAATATTGTTAATTTGCCGGAGGAATATGGACGAACATTCAAGAATTGATGGGTGATCGGGTTGGTTCTTGAAGGAATATGAATTATCTCCAGCCAAAGCGTTTTTTTTTGCTTGTAGAATATCTATAGTGGTTGGTGTTTTTTTTTAAATATTTTTCCATATATATTGGGAATAATGCTCCCAACTGACTTTCATATTTTTCAGAGGGGTGGCTCAACCACCAACCAGATATTACTGGATTCATGTTGGATGGCGTTTGGATGGCTTGTGGGATCACAAGTCAGTCTAGACCTGCCCTATTAAGGTATCCTTTGCTTCTACTTGGATCCCTGGGAGTTAAAACTAAGACACTTCCATTTTGACCAAGTTGCATGCTAACATTATTGACGTGAATGTCAATTGCTTGGATAATTTATGGTGATTTTTGAGGCTTTGATCCACCTGCGCAGCTATGACTCAGCTTCAGATGCCATTTTGGTCGACTAGGCAGAAGGTGACCGAAGGAAAGCAGAGGATTGGCCTGGGCCCCTGCACAAATACTGCTTGGGACATGTCCTTTGACGGCCCCCCAGCTCCCTCGCAGCCGCACATCCCATGATTTATGGTACTGTAACTGACAGTAATCCATTATTTGTGGCTCCAACGGGTTGTTTAATGTTGTTTAGTACCGAGGCGGTAAGCCCATAAGTCTTTTACTTTGGGAGGTATCCCTCTGATTTGTTGTACTCACCCAGGGTCAAGATCTTGATAAACAGGGTCCTAGAGGCCAAACATTGCAAAAGAAAAACTGGCTTTCAAGACCCGATCCTGTTCTCAACAAGAAGCTCTGAATTCGATGCAGGCAGAAAATCCACAGAACACTCTCCATTCCGAGCCAAGTCATAGACACTGTGTATGCATATTATATATATATATACACAGTAGATTACAACAGTAAGAAAAGTGTAACCTTCAAAAACTGCTGTCCTGGTGGCTTTTTTTTTTTGACTTTCCCTTTTTTTTTCTTTTCACCACTCTTCGCCAATCCAATAGGTTGATTTCGACTAATCATTGTTCCCATTGAGCATTGGACAGCAAGTGCACTAAGGTTTGAGCGGGAGATGTGGGTTGCAAAAAATGGCAGCCTCGTCTACTGGAGCAAAAAAGAGGCGGGGCAGGAGTTGTTGTCAGGTTTACATAGGTTTTTTTTCGCAACATCATGGACAGCTAGCTGTACAGCTAGTTGCTGTAGATTTTCCCAAAGCCAACCCAATCACTGATGAGATGATGCCATGACAAGCCCCAGCTTTCAGACCAGCTTTCACGGTGTTTTGGGGCGCGAAATAGATAGATTTCAATAATATGTTCAGAATTGTCCCGAAAACTATTTCTCTGCTATTTTGATGACGATTTATTTACATCTGTTTATTACGTTTCTATCTTTTTTGTAATCACTATCAGTGTGTTCAACTACGTTAAAATGTTGAAAAAGTCCCAGAGCGACAGCATACAGGACCGTGAGCTGGTTTACTACACTCATGCCACTCGGCCCTTGGGGCACCTGCCAATTCCTGGCGAAACTGCAAAATGATGCAAAATGCATGACGCAATGGAGGAGCGATGCCCCATGAGATCTCCAAATGTCTCCAAATTTGCTTGGTGCGTACGTTGCAAACCGTGGTTTCATTATGACGGAGTCCATTGATCTGGATGAATGGACAATTAATGTGGATATAACGGCGATATAATGGGGATATAACGGGATAGCTTATTATCAACAATGAGGGTTTACCTCCCAGCGTCATCAAACATGGCTAAGAAATCCCCAACCTCAATGGGATTTTTCGGCGAGCCAGCCATGTTTGATTTCAGGTAGGTCCAGGTAGGTACCTCTGCTTGATCCACACCAGTAGCTGCGAAGACCCCAAGGTGAAGGTTCTAGCTACAGGAGATCATCCAAAATATCGCTGTCCTCCCCAAGTCTTGGTGTTTTTCCAAATCGCTGGCTGGATGGAAAAGAATTATTGAGGTCTGTGATAATAGACGACTACCAAGTTATGATATGAGGATTATGAGGAAATTGTGTGGGTGTAGACGTGTGGTGAGAACCGATGTTACAAGACGAGGTTGTGGCAATCCCCATTGGGGAACAAACATCAAACCAGAAGCTGGGAAATGCTTTCAGTAGCCTTCACATCTGGTTCGTGGCTTAACACATGTCGTACTTTGATCCGTACACCGCGATACAAAGGATATGAGTCTCTGCCGAATGACTTGGTACCAGATAAGTTCATCAATTAATAGCAGACACAAAACATAGTTCTAGGCGTCATACTAGCTTTGGATAGATTTTGTTTCAAAGGTGATCAATAGATATAGCAACATAGACCATAGACCCAGATTTCAATCTTGTGGACTGACAAAAAGACCACCTGACTCAGGAAGATATCCATAAGGCCACCTTCACTCTGATTGCCAACGAGGACAGTTACATCCCCTGGGCTTTTCAGGTCAGGGAGTGGCTGGCTCCTACCATGTGGCCACGTGCATCCCAGCTACTACATAAGTACGTTGATAATGGGCTGACTACATAGGAGTGAATCCCAGTTAGAAAGTGGGAGGCGACCATATAGTACCCCAGTTGTATATGAGCAAAATATGGTTTATATGTGGATTACAAGCCACTTATGAACTGGGATGCCAATTCAAGTAGTGACCTCTTGATTCCCTACTTATAATAGCCTTTGCAACTGTCACAACTATATTGCCAAAATAAGGTATTTATGTAATATATGAGCAGGGATCACCACACCCTCCCCCTCCCCCAGCTAGATGGTTGCCTCCGCCCGCTGTGGCCTGGGGGTTCCCAACAACAACAGTCCTACATTGGCAGTGTTTGTGCAGCTGTAGGTGGTTGATGTCCAGTTTATAGTCAGTATAAATACGTATAATTACTGTACATATATTAATATAATATATATATATATATTTATTTATACATGTGGAGAGTATACAGAGAGCTTGCAGGGGGTATATATGCATGTAGTATACGGGCACGCTATGCAATGAGCCGTATATAGGTACACTATGGAACATGTGTAGGTAGTGTATGGAGGGTGTAAGGAGTCTTAAGGAGTATATATATAGGTATTGATGAAGCAATGTATATTCTACACTGCACATAGCTATATAATATTAGTTGGGCAATGTTGGGTATATATTTAGTGTGTGTATATATATATATATATATATTATGTTTGTAGGTACATACTGCATCCAAGCATACTTTCCAACTCTCGGGCCTCAGCTGCAGCCAGGTCAACCTCCCTCCCAGTGGTGAGGTTCAATTCGCCCCGGGCGAGTTTGCTGCGGAGACCGAGGCTGTGATCATGATTCCATATGCTTCCAGGGTGTACAGAAATGGAGCCATGGCTTTCAGGTCAACATTGCTTTCAAAAACGGAAGTTCTAATGGGTTCCAACATCATTAAATGATGGGTCATCTCTAAAATTTTAGATGTGGTTCCAACATTATCAAATGATGGGTTCCAACATCATAGATAGATTTTAGATGGGTCATCTCTTAAAAAAAACACTGCTTGGTCGATTCAAATACACTAGTTGTCCATCAGGCCTGCAATGAACATTTGGCTTGTCCAGAAACCAGGGATATACCCAAAGCAATTTATGGTGAAACAAGGGAGAAAATTGGTTTGGGTATCCCTAGTTTCATGGCCATAGATTGGTAAGGCAACATGTTCGAGTGAAAATGAGGTTTTCAACATTTTGCATCCACGCGATGAAAAGGAATGGGGTTCCAGACTTTGAGACAGCCTAGTTGAACAGGATTCCATGTGAAGTAAGGCAACACAAATTCTCATACGTGATTCACTCATAGAAAATGGCTTCAAGCAACAATCATATTCCCCATTTTGTTGATGTTGAATATCCTTTCACTGGTGAAATAGTGCGCAACTACTGTGGATCCTGGGAGTTGTATCAATTTGCCTACACTCTTGTCAAATGATGATTGGATGACGCATGGTGGTGCATGATGGATGATGTATGATGGATGATGATTGGGAATTTGTGGGAATCTTTGCTTCTAGCTGTAGTCTTGCCAGCGTCTCCATTGTTGAGCTCCTTGATGGGATGTCTAGCCGCTCAGTGGCTATGAGAAGCCAACATGTTTCAAAGATGAATGATCTACAAATTGGTAATTTCCCCATAGCAAACTGCTAAATTACCAGAGGTATTATATTAGAATTTTACCCGTTATATCACTATTCACTATGGTACTACCATGTTTGGTGATTAAATCATCGTTGAATCTCCATGTTTGATGGTTAGAAACGCCAGGCAATGAGAGATTGCTGGATTGAAGAGCCACCTGTCCAGAAAAGGGGAGACCAGGTTGACCAGGTTGACAGGGATGACTGGTTGGTATCCTATAGTAATTACATATAGATATTGTAGACAATACACTGTTTTGTATATATATATAATATAATCATATACATATGTATGTGTATATATATATATAACTATATATATATATAATATAATCATATACATATGTATGTGTATATATATATAACTATATATATATATATGTATGTACATATGTATGTATGTACATATATATATATATGTATGTATGTCGGTCCACAGGAAAATAGACTCTTCCAGACACCATTTGAAGGGAATCTGATGTTTGTTTTTAGGAGGGTGTGTATTCTTGAGGCCCCCTGAGATCAGTCAGCACTGGACGCAGGGCTACTCGTAGTTTTGCCCCCATCCCCCTGTCTTGAAAACTGCATACTTCACAGGTTTCACCCTGTTACATATGAAGCAACTAGGGGTCACAGACTCACCTACATACATTTTTAGGATGGTCATCAATGGAAATAGACGACACCCTCCAAATAAGCTTGGAATCACTTCAATCCCTTGGATTTGTTTGGGATTTTCCTCGCCCATTTCAGGCCTGAATCTCTCCATGTTGATATCTGTTGACATCGGAACCGCCCAGGTTCCGCAAGATTCAAGGATGATTCAAGGTTGTTCATAGCTGAAGGCCGCAGGTCAGGCTGGCCCCATCTGTTTCAGATGATCTCTTGCCAAATCTCCACGTCCAATTGGGAGGATCAAATGACACCAACTAACCCAGGATCCACCACGGGTTAAGGTTCATGGTCAGCTTAGATTTTCAGAGGGTACCTAGATTTTGATGCGGAAAAAAACCCAGTGGATCTCAGAAAAGGTACACATCTTTAGTTAGTCGCTCTTCATGGGATTGGAACATGTTTTTGCCTCTGAAAGTTTTATCTATCCTCACCCAACATGAGCAAAAAACGCGGATTTTGAAGATTAAAGGTAGTTTTTGATGAGTGCTTAATCTAGCCCCTAAGATGATCCTGCCAGTTGCGCGGAGCCGGTGAGGATAGCTTGGCTTCTGGGGAATGCCAAGAACTGTATCCATTCTGCAGAACATCTGGGGTTCCTCAGCGGACCACGTTGTGTAAGTACCTGTGGATAGTCCTAGCGCAGGACACGACACCAGTTTCATACACCATGTCGCATGTATCCCGAAAAAATATGAAACAGCATGAAACTTGGACTTGAGGATGGTCCTGTGGATCCTGAACAAATCGTAGAATCTCGAGTTGGCATTGAGTTATGATTCATTTTACGGTAAGAATGGATTCATCTTTACAATTTTGGACGACTGGTGAATCCCAATAAATCTTCTGCGAATGGTTTCAGCTTCTCTTGCTGATGGCTTTGGATCTTTCAAAGGGAAGTCTCCAAAGTTGTGGAAATCGGTCGAATTCCACACACACCCGGAAGGTGCAAAGTTGTGTTGGAAAGGTGTCAGGCTCAGCTTGGCTTGGCTCGATCTGTATGAGATCTGCATTACATACATATGACACACACATATATATATACCCAGTATCCCAAGCTTAACATGGAATCATGGAGGTATATAAAACATTATCAGTTATTTTTTAAAATTATTCTTTTACAAACAACATCAGCAACAAGCAACTCAGTCACTGGAGTCTCCAGCTGAATTGTTATCCACGGACCTCAATGGTCTGCTCCGCCGCGGAGCAGACCGTTGGGGTGAAAGTGAGCTGCATGAAGAAGGGATGGCGGGTCGTCCAGGACAGCTTATGTGTGGAACAACGATCAATGTGGGTATCATGTGAGCTGTTTGACTCTTTGAGCCTTAGGAGATGCTCCACGGGCTGGTCATGTGCAGTATCAGCCACGAAAAGAACGACTGTTCCCATCTCAAGCACTGGAAAAGAGTCGTCTACAGTCTACATGTGTGAAAATATGTGGTGAGTATAGCTGAGTATATAGCTCGAATTTGTGGATTTCAACATACTTCATATATCTTCATATACTTTTTGGTTAATCAACACATCTATGTTTTCCTCTGACATCCCCATGACTTTATGGTATACCATCCCTTCCTTCACGCTCGTTTCGTTCGAGCTCCAAACTCAGGATCCCTCGTTGATGGTTGAAACATGTTTCATGCTGCCGGGGTTGAAAGTACCATCTATTGGCCTGGTGGTGGTGAATAGCAGCCATGAGGAACCTCGATGTTTCTTCGTGAAAGAAGTTGAAACTTGACCCATCTGAGGGGAGAAATAATACAAGGCGGCATGCTTCTGGCGGTCCTGAATTTTCGAGCACCCATTTTGTTTCACACCTTTCTCGAAGTTGGAGACGGAATGAGGAACAGTCGCAGGTTCTTATACGAAAAGTTTCATTGTGACGAAAGGGTGGCTGTAAGCTGCAGAGAGGTGATGCTTATAGATCTTTAGCGATACATTACCGATACCCTCTGGAAATCAAACATGGCACGGAAAATCAACTATCTAGTTACAATATATATATATATGTTACAATAATAGTACAATATACAATGTAGTTCGATGATGTTCCATTGAAATGCCCATTGAGTTCAGGGATTCCCAGCTTTACTTTCCAGATCTTTCCCTGCTCGACCGGGCTGTCCGCTTCCAACTCCCTTCGCAATGATTCTCGTCCAGACTTGCTGGCTGGGCTCGTACCAAAACACTGTGACACTGGACGGAAACACGGACCCGCTGGTAAAAAGGACGCGCAGCAGCCTGTGGTTCACTGCGACCAAAAAATACACAAAGGCATTGGCATTGGATGGTATTGGTTGTCACTGCCTGGTTGGTTTAAGCATCAATTGGTTGATTTCAACGTTCGTCGAGCCTCAAATTTCACGGTTTCGCCTGTAAATGACCCGACTGCGGGTCACCTGTTTGAAAAGCTGATGTTGTTGAGGGCTATAGAATTGTTAGCCATGAATTCCTTTGGTCAAACCAAGTTTCGTCAGTAACATCCTTTCCCAACCAGATGTCGTTTTTGAATATGGGTTTGTCGGATAATGGGCTTGAATGGCTAGAAAAAACCATTATTGTCTAAGTAAATCATAAATGGCCAGAATCTGGAAGTCTTTGTACGAAGGCAGAATCAGAAGGCATATGTTTTTCCGTTCATCTCACAGGCAGCAGACACTTTATTGCCCCGGCCCGGCGCAAGCCGGTCTGTCGCGGTGGAGCAGATGATGAGAGGCAATATGAGGCATGATCCATCCATTCCACAATCATCTCAGAAAATGGAAGCATCCAATCAAAGAACTGCATTTTGCAATTGTTGTGGGCAATTTCAAGTTTGTTGTGAACGATGTTTTCATGCATTGTATTTCAAACGTCACGAATCCGAAACGTACTCGTAGGACCCAGCTACTCCCAATCATCCCAATCAGAGAACCGGACTACGAGTGACCCCACTTCTTTTTTCAGATCATCTCGGATCATCCATACTTCCGGGTGACTAATCAGATCATGGCCCCATGAGCTGTCCCATTGGGCCCACCTTTGACTGGCCCAGCGGGCTTCAGAGAGAAAGGCCTATGGCGCCCAAGGTGGCTTTGGTCCTTTGGGGGGCGTGAATAGTGGGCTGTACAAAAAGGGGGATCGGATTGGCTCCAAAAATGGCAAGTTCAATAAGACATAATATGGAAACACGAAGGTCATCCATTTGAATTTTCGGATATGTATGGATACGTGATGTTCAGACAAGGCCCAATGGCTGGTTGGTGGGTTCAAGTACTTGTATGTCCGTGTTATTTTCCATTAGCAGACTGCTGATGGTAATGTTTCGTCCTGATTAGTGTAAGGCCCCCCCAAACAAATAGCTATACCGGCTATACCCTCTTCAAAGTTGGGTGCCAAAAAGTTGTGTCCCAGAAAAAAAAATTAAGGATTTCAATTGGCTACAATTGAAATCTAAATAACACTTTTTTTTTTGCCGATGAACTTGTAGTAGTTTTAGTAGTTTTCCCAAAAAAAGAATGGTCTCCCAAGATTTCTTGCCACAATAGTGAACCTTCCAAACAATGCATGGGTTCAGAATAATTTTGTTTTTATTTGGCACAATAGCGAATCTAGCCACTAATCAGGATACAACATTAAGATTCTTTAGTTCCGTTGAAACCAGCAACTGTATGGAGAGGGGTAAATACCTATGGTATCCTATGGGACGGATGGAATAGGGGGATGAAGATCCAATTGCATCCGTCCAGCTAGGAATCAGGGAATCATATCGGGGAGAACTGAGCTGTGCATACTCAGTTTCTGTCAAGATAAAAAGGTAAGCATATGATAAGCATCAATTTCATGGCCTTCAGGTTTCAGCATTTCAAACAATTCATGTGATGACAATCATGGTCCAAATGGTAGCTCCTCACCGACTCAGACCCAGGCCCTACGACCCGTGGGCAGTGAGTGGACGGCGAATTTGGTGATGAGCCCACACGCAGCCGGCTTGCTGATTGGTCGAGGCCTCCATGATGAACATGGACCACATGGATTAACCAAAGGTAGACACCGCTATGCGAAGATATCTAAAGGGGAGATCTCATTGCCTAGTTGCGGATGTTTCAGATCCTCATTCAGCGAACAAGCTTGGCGCAGGAAGTGCTAGTTTATTGGTCTAAGCATACAGGGGAACGCTGAGACAGTAATGCGAAGGCAGCACAGAATGGAATCTCACGCTTCTGAGACCTTTGAAGCTCCCGAAACTCCTTGAAGGGGCATAAAACAAATGCAATCAAAATGCAAGAATTTGTGACGGGCCCGAAGCATGTCGAAAAGACTGAGCATGAATTGCGGACTTGGTGGATCTTGGGGGTCTCCAATTCAGAGCCAAAAGGGACATCACTTAGTCACTTCGACTTCGTGGTATTAAAAACATGTGCAACAAAATTTGGTCACCCTGTGGGCCATGAACCCTTAAAGCAACGCTGCCAGGCGGCAAGAAGATCAAACTGCTGCAAGAGGATAGTGGCGCCACTTGATCATCCATTTGTCTGTGATACTATGGGGGTTTCAATAAATGGTGGGTATCCCAAACATGGATAAAAATGGTTGGTTTATAATGGAAAATCCCATGAAAATGCATGCCTATAGGCTTTTAAGATGTCAATTGAATACTTGACTCGCACAAGATCATGCCGGAAACACAAAGATACAGAGCCTGGGGCCATGTGAATCCCTGCAGATATATAGATACTGTACTCTTCCCCCTTCAAATAGGCGGAAAGAATTACCCTCTGGTAAACTAACATAAATATGGAAAATCACCATTTTTCATGGGTAGATCCACTACAAATGGCCATTTTCAATAGCTATGTTAGTTTACCAGAGGGTATAGGATTCACTGCTTCAACAGGGATTGAGTTTAAGAATCCCATCCACAATCCATGCAATGTCCCAGCTATCACCTCCGATCCCATGGTGAAGCGAAGTCTCGGAGATGTTTGGTATTTGAGACTCACACAATATCTACAACTCATCAACTGTGTCACAGCGGTGAATCCCATCAACATGGATTTATTTTTTTGGCTGCACTTTCGAAATTAAGAACATCAACATCAACACCAACATCAACATCAACATCATCAACATCAACATCAATGGTATGAATAGCATCAACACCAACATCAACATCAACATCATCAACATCAACCAATGGTATGAATAGCATCAACACCAACATCAACATCATCAACATCAACATCAATGGTATGAATAGCATCAACACCAACATCAACATCAACATCAATGGTATGAATAGCATCAACACCAACATCAACATCAACCAATGGCATGAATAGCATCAACACCAACATCAACATCAACATCAATGGTATGAATAGCATCAACACCAACATCAACATCAACATCAATGGTATGAATAGCATCAACACCAACATCAACATCAA
>Ga0126342_10012746_pt1 | contig 14955 bp, 16 predicted proteins | sample Cyp1metagenome_FD_92528 | JGI IMG/M metagenome (GOLD analysis project Ga0126342, IMG submission 92528) | Coral microbial communities from Lord Howe Island, Old Settlement Bay, Australia - Cyphastrea 1 metagenome | ecosystem: Host-associated > Invertebrates > Cnidaria > Coral ...
AGTTCCTGCTGTGCCGTTTCCAACGTTTCATGCGATCATAGCGGAAAGCAGCGGTCTTTTGTTTACTGCGTTGGGGTCTTGAGCCAAACATTGCGTTTGGCCGAAGGTCCATTGAAATATGTGGGAATGAGTTATGCTGTACTCCCACCTAGTCCCCATTTGCAGATGTATTAATGTGGGAGCATCGAAAAATCTTAGGGAATCGGATTATATTATGATTATATCATATTACTATTATATTATATTCCCAAATCAGTTCATTTACCAATAATCAGTTCAACAAATCCAGGTCAGGGTCGCAACTAAAGGGCCTCCCTGATACATCCAGACTACAGCTGGAGCTGTGCACCATCATCATCACCATCATCATCATCATCATCATCAGTATCTGCACCAGCATTTTGGCTTGCATCCGCCTTAATAATAATAATAACAATAACAATAATAATAATATATATATATTAAGCAAATAAATAAAAAATGAGTGTATATACATATAAATATTTTTACTCACACACACGCATATATATATATATACACAGTATATCCATCGCATTCAGTTCCTCCAGGTGATTCAAAGAGATTCAAAAAGATTCAAAAACCAACGCTGCCCAGCCACCAATGGCCGGATCCCTGGCAACATGCTCGCCGCGCGCGTCAAGTTGTAATCTTCCTGGGTTGTGTCAGCCAAACTTTGTCCAGTGAGTTCAGGCGCGTCAAGCCGCAACCTTTCTTTCCATGCCAGGTGGCAGTCTCAGTGATGAAAATAGGGCCAAGACTGGGGTGGGTGCCATACACGAAGTTCCTCGCTTCAAGCCACGGAAAATGCATCATGGCCATGGACGCAGGAACCAGGAACCACAAGGAACAACCAGGAACTGAGGAGCCAGCAAGTTGCCACCACACAACAGTTCTCGAGCATGTTGAGCCTTTGGGCTTCCAGACTTCAGGAGCTGGGTGGGTTCCTAGTCCTGTCGCATCCAGCAATCACATGAAAAAAAACTCGCTGGAGTATCATCCCATTCAATCAGTAGTGAATCAATCAGTAGTGAAATGTAGTGAATAACCCTGGTATAAACCTGGCTTCGTAAGTCCCCATTCAGTGGGCTTTCACTTCCATGGGATGATCCCCATGGCGCCTGCAGGGCGTTTTGATAGATACCGTAGCGGCAGAAGAGGACCACGGTGACCACCAACACGAGCAGCTTCATGATGCTGGACCTTAGCATGGCTAATGGGCACTGGAAAGATTATAAATAATGTCATTAATGATAAGATTAAAAGGAATTAAATAGATAATGAATGATAATGATAGATATTATGCACCGTGTAGTATGCATGATAACATATACGTAGAATATGTATGCTACGATGGTATACGTATAGATATGCCGCATGCCGCATGCCGCATATGCCATACCCCATGAACTTTGACGGTTCCAAGGGGGACAATCATTGAACCCAGAACTCAGTGACATCCAATGGACACTCAATGCGCAGCTTTGACTTTCTGTCTGCGGTCCAGGTGTCAGATCCATACCAGCCCAGGTCTTCCTGGAACATTGGGGTGGCAGCACCGACTCCTAACCCACACTTGATCACTATAGCCTGCAGCCCCAACGCCGTAAAAAGATCGTACTCACTTCAGTCCGATAAAATGATCGCAGTGAGCGTGCCAATCCCCTCACGAAATGTATGAACACTACACCATTGGAATCTGAACCCACCAATCCTTCGTGTATGTGGGACATCCGGAGGAACCAGAACGAACAAGAATTGGCGACGGGCAGCTGCATTCCAGTGGTCAGGGCTCATGACAAACACTTGGCTGGTTTAGTGGGGCCAAAGATCGCAAGAAATAAAAAGGTGCAAACAAAACCCTCTAATAAAAAACATCTTGGATTATATAGATCAAAGTTGCGCAGGCAAAAACTATAAAGAGAATCCCCCCCCAATCCCCAATATAAAACACCCCCCAGAAACCATGGCTTAGATTGGCTTAGTAGGGGATTTACACGTTGACCACGGAAGGTGGGCATTTTTCATGTTAGGATGGGATTAAATCCCCATGAATTCGCCATTCTCGTGGCCAAATAGCTATTTTTCATGGTTATACCCGTGATATCCTTGCGATGGGTCCACTGAACAACCCCATCTGCAACTTGGGTGTGCCTGTCAGCCCCACCTGCTTCCAACCTCGAACTCCCGAATGGAATGCAAGTATTGCATGGCGTGCTTGGGGGCCAGCACCTTCAAAGGGAGGTGGAACACCAGATTTACATCTACTGACTTGGAATCTTTTCGTGGATTTAGAGGCACATTTCTTAACAAAAATCTGGCAACTTAAAAATTGAGGCCAGAACTTGTGGTCCTCAGCACTTCCGTCCACTTGTTCTCGCTTTGAGAACACCTACAGTAACTCTCAAGCCCTTTGGACCCATGTTGGCCTTGTAAAGCAGGTCATCAATTTCAAGGATGAACAGAAGAGCAACGGCATTCAGCATGATGTTGGTGACATCACCTCAGTATCAACAAGGCACAAGGGCCCCATCCCTTTTGACTGATTTATTAAACACGATCAAATGCCAAAATCTGAGGTTCCCAGTTACCAGGTCGCCCTCCCACAATCAAACATAGCAATGGAAATTCCCATGACATAAAACCTCGGTCCATCTATGGGGATTCCCCGATGACCAAAGGGTAATCTGCCCTAATTCCCCGCGGACACCCCATGTCGGTACTTCCGCATCCACCCCTTTGCTCCCAACAAGGCAGCCTCATCCTTTGGCATGAAAATTATAGTAATGTGATGTAATGTGTTCTCCAGTCATATTGATCAGGGTCCTCATTAAATTCCCAACTTCCGTCATGTCTCGCCCAAAAAAATGTCTGACGAGGAACGAGTTTGACACAGCCACATCCCTCCTGAAATGCCCAGCATTACCGCAATGCTCGACCGCGCAGCAACCACACCGCTCAGCAAAATCAGACCTTGGACGCACCGGCCAAAGCCTGAAGATCCAGATTAGCCAGATTAGCCGCCCAACCACCCAAGATTAACAATTCACAAATCATGGCGGAACATTGACCCCAAAAAAACTGGTGAATTGATCCAAGGGTTCATCGGGCCGATAGTTTGGAATTGACGTGACATCATGAGAACAAAAAACGCGAGCCAGGAACGACGGCAGCTGATGGATTCGATGCAACGTGTGCCCTGCAAGTGCTGGGGCTGGGGCAATCCTTGTGGGGTTTTCTGTGCTGAAACCAGCGTGCGCAAATGGAGCACACCAAAACAGCCATGTTACGTAGGAAAATGATGATCATCCGTCAAATTTGGGGGGTACCTTATTTTCAGACAGACCCAAGTGCTTAGATAAGCGCCCCAGCTGGGGAATGGTTGATCATGGTTGATCACCATCCTGCATCGCCATGAGTCACGTTGTCAGTCGGATAAATATGGATGAACGTGACTTGGGGGAGAGGAAGGGTATGCCGGTCTGCGTGTTGACTTTTACCCCGGCCACAATCCCGGAAACATTCCTTTCGTATCCTTTCCCTGTCTTCCTTTGCCCTTCCCCAGGCCCATCCCCAACTCCTTCTTCAGGGAGACATGGGTCGTGCCCCGCGGCAAGCGGTAGATAGCCGATGCAAAACTGCCCACTTGCTGCAGCTCGGTGCTGATGTGGCATGCCTTGGTTGGGCCACAGCTGGGAATGGATGGAAATGAGGTGTTCCCAAGATGGTGATGCTGGACATGGGGAAGATATGGGAAGATATGTCCACGTTATCTGGGCCACTTCAAGGTCCTTCTTTCCATCATTTTAAATTCGCAATTTCATCAGAAAACGTTCAAAAGGGAAGCCTTCGAATCTTTTACTGTCACTCCATTTCACTCGCATCTCCATCGTGGAGCTGAGATGCTCAAATCATCAAAGCCATTGAGCAAAGGACTACTCCTATGGTGAAGCCTCAGGTCTCATTCAGGTGCAGGGGCTGGTTGGCTGGAATTCTGAAGGTTCGAGGTAGAAACTCAAAACTTTTTGAAGCTCTCCATACTGCATGCTTTTGGAAACGCTTGGGGAAGGCATAGTTTGACCGTGGGTTTCAAGCATAAGCGGCCTTTAAATGAACCCATGACTTCTTGGTGAAACGATGGCATATCCCGCCTGGCAGGTTAGCGAAGACTGGACGCAGGTAGGAATTGATCTCGTTGATCAAAGCCTGGGGGGCGCTACAATGGATAAGAGCCTGTATCTCATGGAAGCAAACAATACCTATGCTGATTCGTTCGTTCAGCATCCGTCCTTGCCTTCTATGAACATGGCCCAATCTTTGGATGGTCTCTCAGGGTGGTCCAGTGGTGGTTCCAGATCATCGATGAGGCGCCCAGACGCCTAAAGTTATATTTTTTGAAGACTATTTTGGGATAGTTTGGGGTTCATGATGATTCCTTGAAGAGCAGCGGCGAGGGTTTAACAAATTCTATTGGAACCGTTGGACTGGGTATCATTTCACCAGCTGGACGATACAAAGCCATACAAAGCCCAATCTCTGTCAACGATGCACTTTCCAACAAATTGATCGAGCCACGTTGTTCCAATATTCTCTATCAAAGGGTCGGCCTTGACATACCTTGCTCACCAAAGATGCTCCTGCGGGATCGTTGCAGTAGCTGAGGCACATGGCACAACTCCGTAACAAAATCTGCCAAACCTTACTGCCAAGTTTAGGACTGAGATGTCGCCATTCAAAAAAAGGTTGCCAACTTTCAGGTTGAGAAATGGTGCGCAACTGTTATTTCATGTTTTTTTTGGTTTTCCTGTCCGCGGTGTGGAGGTCATGTAATTCCCCAAACAGTGTGTCCACACTGAGGGGTTCTTACGGTAAGAGTAAAGGCCAGCGCTTGATCAGGGTGCTCACTCTGGGCTCGGGTGGGCTACGGCATTTTGCCTGTAAATCTCCGCGCGAAGTGGCTCTTGTGAAATGTCCAAGTGCATTTCGACTGCGCGGGTTCGCACAAAGTGTGGGTCCCGGTCTTGAGATCGGTCCTCCTCCTCAACATCATCATTTCCTCTTCCTCAACAACAACAACAACAACAACAACAACAACAACAACAACAACAACAACATCATCATCATCATCATCATCATCATCATCGTCCTCATCATCATCGTCATCGTCATCATCATCATCATCATCATCATCATCATCATCATCATCATCCTCATCATCATCATCATCATCATCTTCCTCCTCCTCCTCATCATCATCATCCTTTTCAACATCATCATCCACTTCATCTTCCGCATTATCATCCTCGTCCTCATCATCCTCAACATCATCGTCGTCATCATCATCATCGTCGTCATCATCATCATCATCATCATCATCATCATCATCATCATCATCATCATCATCCTCATCCTCAACCTCACCATCCTCATCATCATCATCAACAACAACATCATCGTCCGCAACATTCTCCTCCTCATCATCATCAACAACAACATCATCGTCCGCGACATTCTCCTCCTTCTCCTCCTCCTCATCATCATCATCATCAACAACAACATCATCGTCCGCAACATTCTCCTCCTCCTCCTCATCATCATCAACATCAACAACAACATCATCGTCCGCAACATTCTCCTCCTTCTCCTCCTCCTCCTCATCATCATCAACAACAACAACATCATCGTCCGCAACATTCTCCTCCTTCTCCTCCTCCTCCTCATCATCATCATCAACAACAACATCGTCCGCAACATTCTCCTCCTCCTCCTCATCATCATCATCAACATCAACATTATCATGCATTCTCCTCTCACTCCTCCACACTGTTTGGGGTTGCCGGGATATTTTTTCTAAATGGTTTGAAATGCCAATCCCTCACGCGAACACCTCAGCCGTCGCTTAGGCAATCCCGGGATCCAGGTATAAAGATCGCACAACCAGCCAATCAAACATCATCAAACATTCCAAAACATTGAACCGTGAATATCCACATTGTTGCTGCCCAATATTGCCGATATTGCTTGATGCATCGTTTGATTACCAACGGGTATCCTATTTAGTTCCATAATTGACCCATTAAACGATTAGACTGTACCATTAAACTACCACTTACCCTCCAGGTATTAAACATGGCTAAGGAAAATGGCCATCAATGGCCCATCTAGTTAGATGGTGTACCGTGATGTAGCTCTTAAGAATGGTGATTGCCCATAGCCGCTTTAGCCCATAGGACCCCCCCTGAGGCGGCCTGAGGTGTGATCATAAAAGTTGACACTGTGCCCATAGAGCACGCGCCACTCTCGGAGATATGCCCTCGCAGAATGAGAGATATGACGCTTATCATGGCTCAAAATAGAGGTTAGTGTTCAAAGATGCAAGGAGAAAGGTTCCATAGCAGGTTCGCAGGTTATGCATGTCGAGCGATTCCAAACTGGAAGAATCAAACATTAACATCAACTCATCAACCCAAAGCGGAAAAGAACCAGGATCATCGTAGCCGTAGCCAAATCAATTGGAAATCGAAATCTAGCACTTATATGCACTATATATGTATGTACTTGCCCCACCTGAGACCAATACTGGCGGTCCAATCATATCGAATCTGATATGTGCGGTTTCGTCGTTTTGGAATCGTAGCGCCATACCGCCAAGACACAGGTCGTATTTGTTATCGTTGCCGAGAAAGCAGGTGACCACAATCCAGCAGAAAAGAAGTTGAAGGAGAAAACTCACCTCAGTCATTCAAAGATATTCAAAGTGACCGCAAATCCCACATGATCCCACTATGGCCTGTCACTGATCGGGAAAAGAGCTGAACGGGACTCGCAAGTCTTGAGATTCTTGAGTCATCATCTTCGCTCATCATCTTTCCAGTGTTCAAGCACCCCATGTTTCGTTCATAAAACTGACTGATTGGTGTGTAAATTCCTGCTCCCATACCAGGTTTCACTGCCCCAGGGTTGTACGCGTCAGGTTCTCTCAAACCAGCGAAATATTGGGTCATCTCCTGAAACATCGCAGCTCAACATCCTCAACACCTTCCTTCATGGAAATCATGGAAGTTGGTTAATTGTGGTAAGTAATGTGGCAGACCTGAGTGGGCGCACCCTTAGAGTTCCCCATGGGTCCCAATTGGGATGGTTTATTGGGACCTTGCCACTAGCTCCAAGCGGCTGTCACTCCGAAGAAAATCATCAGCGAACCTGCAAATCCAACTTCATCAAGTCCTTCAGCCAAAATGCACGAACAAAGCGTGTGTATGTTCGTCTAGGCGCACGTGGATAAGAAAATTATACAAGCAATTATAAATGGGAAAAAACAATTAAATTACCATATAACCATCATAACAATAATAACAATATATAATGTATGCGTGTGGCGCCTGCGAACATGGTTCACCTACTTGGACTAACTAATCAAAGGAAACTTGAATCGCAAACTTCCGAGTTACGGACGAATGTCCATGGTCAGTCTTGTCATCATGTCAAACGCAAAGGCAGCAATAGCAGATCGCAGGTGAGAACAGCAGAGGAAAGGAACACTTCGAGAGCGCGGGAATATGCGTGAATTCACTGGTGGAAACACTTTTGGGCACGAAATCCTGTGTTTTGACAGGTATGGTGGCTTCTGGGGCCGCGACAGTATGCGAAATAGGGTCTGCAGTTCAAAACGTTTGAAAAGTGATGCGCTCGGATCACTTTTGGAAGATGAGGTCGGAAATGTGCACGAGACAGTAGCGAGAGCCCGACCTCACACAAAAATCGTAAAAACATCTATCACATTCGGAGCAGCGCGGAAAAGTCCGCACTGTTGAAGCTGGGCGCACTGCTATGCGGGTGTGCAACCGGCTGTCACAAAATGCATTGCTGCGCACAAGAAAGCGTTAGTGATGCTGCCACTCTCCTGCTATACGGGATTGCAGCTGGAGATTGCTAAACGCACTGTAATGGGTGCAAGAAAGGTAGTTCGAGCATAGTTCCACGTTTGTGTCATATGGGAACGCAGCTGGAGGGGAGGTTGCAAATCGCACTGTGCTGGCTGCGCGAAGGGAAGAATCGGGTTGAAGAAGCTACAGAAGAGGTAACTGAAAGAGGTAAGTAAGCAGCTCAGAGCAAAAGCAGGTCAGAGAAGAAGTACCTAAGTCACAATGGGTTTGGATGATTTGGGGTGCCCCCCAATGACTTAGAAAACCTCCAAAAATAAGAACTGCCCAATTTCTTTCGGGGGATGAAGCTCCATAAATGTCATAAATCCCCGCATGAATTGATCTTCACCGGAACCCAGGCCCTCCTGCGAAGAGCGTGGCATCCCAGAAGGATTCGACCAAGGAATGGGTGGTATTGGTGGTGGTCAACGTCGTCATCTTCTGAAACGTCTGGCCAGTCATTGCGCGCCTGCCACTGGGCCCACTGGGCATGGCGCTGACATAACGGGAAGAACCAATGGAGTCCTGACAGAATGGAAGTAACCGCTGTCTCAAACCACTTCAAGAATGTAAGTGTTTGTTGGGTTCATTATCCCCAGTGGATATATATATATATATAATATATATAATATAATAATATATAAACATATATATATGTATAACAATAGTCGTCTGGTGCCAGGGGGGTGGAACCCCTAAAAAAATATAATAAAATGCAGGGGCCTAAGGACAAAATGCCAATAAATGAAAGGGCATAAGGTAAGATAGGAAAACCCAAGCAAAATACAATGGACAGGTACAAAAAGAATATGACGTCAGGCACCCTCCACCTGGCAACTGTTGGACCTCGGGCTCCGGCATTTTCTTTTGGGTTGATCTTGTTTAGTCGTGTTTCCTTATTTAATTGGCTTGAATCATCTTTGAAGGAAAACCCCCCAAAATGGCAAGACCCAACCTCATATATCCCAGCATCTGCGAAGTAAATGTCATCTTCTGTCACGTGCCAACAGGAAGGAAAAATCGTGCGGATTTCGATCAATATATATATATATATTATGTATAATTGGTTCCAATTCTGACATCTGGATGGTTTCTAGAAAACATACAAATAAATAAATATAAATAAACTGAAGAAATCTCATTGGCTGCTGTAAGCTGCCTGTGTGTCTTTTGTTGGCCAAGGAAGGCAATAGAAAATGAGGGGGGCCAACCCATTTTCGAAGTTAATGTCCAAGTAATTCCAAATCTCTGGAACGTTTCACAAAATGACGAGACCCTTCACAGCTGTGCATCTTTGCTATCATGCTATCTCTGTCAGTTATTAACTTGATGGGTTGGGCACCTCAAAAAATAAAATGCACCCACAAAATAAAATGCTGGGGTCTGACCCCATTTTATTCTCAGTTTGTTTTTATTATTCTTAATTTTAAAAGGGGCTCCTGCCCCCTCATTCTCTTTAGGTACACCGCAAGTCTTTTGTAACATGAAAGAGAGATAGAAAGAGAGAGAGAGAGAGAAAGAAAGAAAGAAAGAAAGAAAGCTGGAAAGAAAAAAGAAAGGCAGAAAGAAACGGATGCCCTTTTATCCATCTAGTTTCGTAATCACCTACCAGTATCGGATTCAAGCCATTCCGCATGTAAAAAACATTCAAAAACCATCAAATTATATATCCTTATATATCCCCCTAACCACTGACCAACCTGTATAAATCTATGTCATCATCCTGGTAGTCACCGACACGTCAGTTCAGGGATAACCCCTCCACCCCCTCCCCCCCAAAAAAATTCCCGACCCGAACCTTTCATACCCAAACATCTAGCTGGGTAGTAAGTGTTCCCATTTACGCAAAGATTCCGGTATGAAAATACCCTTCACGAGTTTATATGTTTTCTCGTTAAATCATGTTCAATCCCTCTTCGGGTCAATATCAACCCAGCAAAATCCCAATGTATACGCACTTTTCCCGGTGAATTCACTTTAACACATGATGTTGATCAACCCAAGCTGTACCCAGATTTAACCGAGGCACTTGGCCAATCCTGCCTCGCAACAGCCTGCAGCACCAGCCACGCTGCTCTCCTGGACGTCGAACGACGTCCGAAAAACTTAGGGATCGACCGCAGCCCTGAAGTCCCTTTTTTGGGGGCTGATGTCTTTATGAATTATGGGGTAGGCAGTGATCATCTGATACCAAAAATGGTACTCCACCAATTCAACAGCCCCAGCTCCGGGGGTCAACATTCATCGTGGTGGAGCCACTCATCCCAGATGTGTTTTTGCGCAGTATCAAAGCATAATTTTGTTCATAGATTCTTGATGGTCACTTGATGGTCAATCATTTTGAGCCATACTGAATATGATATGATATGATATTATATTATAGTGCACTATATTACACTATATAAAAATTACGTTGAATTATATTATTACATTAGGTTACAATATGTTATGTTTATTGCATTGTATTATATTACATTAGGTTACATTATATCACATTAAATCAAATTATATTGTATTGTATTGAATTACAGTGTATCATCTTATGTTACATTATATTATGTTGTATTATATTATATTTTATTTTACTATATACATATACATATACATATACATATACATGTACATATACATATACATATACATATGTATATATATATCCAAACAATTCCAAACATATCATATGTAGATATGTCCATCCCCAAGAATAGCAAATCTAGTCAGTGCCCCGAGCTTCCTCTGATTCGGCTTGTTCAGCCTGCAAGTGCTGGAGATGTTGGATGTCAGGGCCCAGCAGTATGTTCAAAAATCATTGCATCAACAGCATTCACAAGCAAGACAACAATTAATGTTAGATACACACCCCCCAAAAAGAAGTTTTGTATTGGGATGTATTGGGTCTGTTCATGTTTACATATTCATTTTGGGAGGCCTGACCAGGAGGTATTTAAATAATAGGTGGGTGGGATTGTCCAGATTTGTCCAGCGGAATCTGAGGAGCGCCTGCAGCTGCGTCTCTAAACAAACAACTCGCTCTCTGAGAGTTTGCCTTGGCTGACTATCCCTTGACAGGGTCAACAGCCTGGCGTCCCTAGAGGCCCTAGGAGCTGTGAGCCGGGGGACTTGTGAAAGCGAAAAAGTGCTGATTTCGACGTGTTTCATCATCTTGTGATGAAGTGACTTCTTTTCAATCTTTTCATACTCATCCCCTCACAAGAATTGGAGGGTTGCAAATCACAACATCTCACAACGGATCAAACAAGAGAAACTGCAACTTTCAAAGCTGGAAGCAGCCTGGAACCACAGCCTCAAAACGGCTTCCTGAGGCCCCGCACATCTCCTGTCGCATGGCACCCATACGCAGCACAGCCTGTAGCAGCTTGAACCTATCCTCAAATATCTCATCAGGCCGCATGCACCGAGGCTCCAAAAGAAATCAGAACCGAACAGACTTTCAATCCCGAGCACCTCCACTGCGTTGAAATTGTATGGATAAAATGGCCTTCATTGATTCACCATGATTCTTCGGCGGGACCCCTCACCATCCTCACCATCCTCACCATCCTCGCCTCCTCCAACTTCTCCAACCTCTCCAAGTGTGAAGGGTCCACCATGGCCATGTTCCCTTCAGGTCGTTCAGCAGCTTTCACGAAAGACATGGCGATGACTAAAATCAGCCGCACTGAAGGCCAGGCGGAGACTAGGCCCCTTGTGAGCTGCCCCCGGCTGTACCATTGACAGCTCTGAGCCAAATGTTTGGTCGCCTGGTGAATGGTTGAGTGCGGCAGGAAGGGAATGTTTCGGGTTGTGAAGTTGCCTCATTATTCAGTTCTGGAGTGTCTCTTGGCTCTGTGGATGCTGTATATAGTTTATTAGACTTGGCGGAAAGAACATTCTTGTCAACAGCAAGAACAACACAATAGACTGCAGGAAGCAGCAACCCCGACCACACAAACCAACACCACAAAACCATACCACAAAGAAGACGAACAATTTGTCACAAATAGATGTAAATACATCAGATGTAATATATTGTAAATACATCCTTTTGGCATATCCTTTGGCAATTCGCTCCTGGGAAATCCAGGTGTCTGAAGTCTGGTGTATTTCTATAGCTGGAAATCGTTACCGTCATCACGCCCCGACCTGGGATGGCAGCACCGGAGAGGCCGATGGCCTCAATCCATGAGATGAGACTAGAGATGACTCAGATTTGATGAGATTATGAGATTTGATGAAATTTGATGAGATTTGATGAGATTAGATGAGATTGAATATGATTAGATTTGACGAGATGACTATTGGATAAATAAGGTATGATAATGTGGCAAACCCCATGAACCATCCCCAAGTCATCACCATAAATGATAATGGCTGGGATCTCAAACCATCCCCAAATGGTAGATATGGTAATTGTTTATGGCGGGGTTTACCCCATTATTCTGAATAAAGGATCTCTTGCACACAAGAGAACACGCATGACATCGCAATACTCACACAAATCATCAATCACATCAATCTCCAGTGAATGCAAACAATATTGATGATATATCTATTACAATAATATATATATATATATATATATTGATATATCATATTGGAAGCCGCCCATGCTTCAAGCTTCCTAATCTCACTAAAAATGTTTCAGATCGCACTGAACTTCACTGCTGGCCCCGGCTTCAAGCTCATCGTAGAGGACCAGCAATAACCTGCTTTTGGGGCACGGGAAGTCTCCCTGTCTCCCTTCATCCCTTAGTGGTGCTACATGGTGCTACATGCAGGCAGGGAATGGAATGGTTGTGAAAAACTGTGAAAATAGTTCTAGATTGGATCATCCTTACCCATATAAATCAACCATTATTGCGGAATATTAGCCATATATAACCCATATTAAACCCATGTTTCTGGGCTATGTTCAATTGGGATGTATGAAAAAATCCATTGGACTCAGCACCGGTAAGTCGTTTCCCCAAGATCAGCCCCAGTCAATCGGATCCCAGCGGCGGCTGCGGATCCGTCTTGATGTACTCGACTTGGGTCGCGACGGTATCACCTCACAGCGCCAAGGGCCGGTGCCCAAACCCCATACACACCTCTCTTCAATTGCATATGTAGAGAGAGAGAGAGATATGTATATATATATGGTATATTATATATATATATACTATATATATATTATATATATTATATATAATTATATATATATATTATATATATTATATATATATATATTATATATATACTATATATATATTATATATATTATATATAATTATATATGTTATATATATATATATACATATTATACTAAGTAAATTTTACATATCAATAACGTGAGTACAAACAGTATACGACCAATATAATGATACAGTACAACATTCCAGCTGCTAAGGAGAGCCCAATGATCCCAATGCATCCCAGCGACGCACCAGGTTCGTTCGCGCCGTGATGGCCACCACCAGATGGATCGCATCGGAAGCGCCGGGCCAAACGATCTCCGGTTCTGTCCTGGGCGCAGCGAACACGACCACCCTGGTGGCAGAACTATCCCAAACTCAAGTTATAACCCATCTATAACCGGGATAACCCCACTGAATGGGGACTTGCTAACTAGGTGGGACCGGGATGTTCCAAGCAAGGTCCGCACCTGCCACCTCTCTCCCGGCAGGGCACGTGGTGACCACCGCTGTAGTCCCCGCGGCCGTGGTGGTGTCGCTCGAAGGGATGCAAAGCTCGCAGGTGGCACGACATCCCACAATGACCTCAGCTGGCTCGCATGGTGGGGCTATGTTTGCTCAAATGGGCCCGTCCCAAATCTATCCAAAAGCCAGAACTGGTTTTCGTTGTTTTTGGGGCTCTTTTTACAGGAAAGCAATTGTGTTTGATGGCAAGAAATTGTGGAATCCTGCAATTCCTACCCCTGAAACCAATCCAATGAAAATGGATGTGAGCCAAGACATATGTCAATGAATTGTTCTTAGCACCCCCAAATTGTATCAAATTCTAACTATCATTACCCATACCCCAGATCATACCCAAACACTTTCTGCGGCATATCTTGCTGGAAGCTTCGAACATGTTTCATTTACGCCCTATTTGGGGGATGATTATCCCAATTGATATTCGCCTGGTAAAACCTGCAACCAAATGCCGTATCTGTTGGGCACATGTTGAAATTTCCCCTCAGCGCGATATACGGGAAAAATGTGTGGGAAACCATGGGAAACCACTAGAATGAGGTGGTAAAAACCAAAGGGAATCCTGAAAATTTCCCATGACCAACCCATTGAAATTGAAACCCACCTTGAAGCAGCCACACGTCTCCCTTTTTGGTCCTCGCAACTGTCTGTCGCGGCGCGTCTCGGCAGAACTGTCATCTATGTTGCTGGATCGTTCGGACCCGACGTGCCACCGGGGCGGAAAATGGCCAAAGACGAACCTCAACATGTACAGTAAGTCTTCAATGTGTACACCCAAAATGTCTCTCTTTCTGTGCCCCTGCATGTTCGCATCATAATCATCATAATCATCATATTTTATACATCAAGAGGGGTCCGATATATGCTACGGTCATCGCAAATCTCGGATAATCCCCGGAGGCATGGGGGGCACCTCACCTTCAGAGGGGCCGATGTGGAGAATCTCCAGCTCGAATGGGGCACTTGTCATGAATCATGTAATTACGATGAATCCTGCAGAAAATGGATATATGATCAGCATATGAATGCAAATGATGGATATAACATGATATAACTATAATATAGCACATACAATATACATATATATATATATACATACATATAAATATATATATATATATACATACATATATAAATAAATATATATATATATACATATATACATATATATACATATATATACATATACAGGCTGATATATACATACATATATAAATATACATATATATACATATATATATATACATATATATACATATATATATATATACATACATATATATACATATACAGGCTGATATATACATACATATATA
>Ga0126342_10012747_pt1 | contig 14955 bp, 18 predicted proteins | sample Cyp1metagenome_FD_92528 | JGI IMG/M metagenome (GOLD analysis project Ga0126342, IMG submission 92528) | Coral microbial communities from Lord Howe Island, Old Settlement Bay, Australia - Cyphastrea 1 metagenome | ecosystem: Host-associated > Invertebrates > Cnidaria > Coral ...
GATGATGATCATGATGATGATGCTCATTATGATGATGACAGTGCAAACCAAACAAGTAGTTTTCTGAAAAGACAATGATGCATTTTCACATGCTGGATGTGCAAAATCATTGTTTCGCTATAGTGTCGTGCTTATTTTCTATTCACATCATGGACATTTTTACCACGGCCACGAAATGGTCGTAAACCGTGTAGTTGTCGTCGTCGTCGTTCTCGTTGTAGTGTAGTGTAGTGTGGTGTCGTGTCGTGTCGTGTCGTGTGGTGTGGTGTGGTGTGGTGTAGTGTACTGTAGCGTAGTGTAATGTAATGTAATTAGTGTAGTGTAATGTAATTAGTGAAGTGTAATGTAATTAGCGTAGTGTAATGTAATTAGTGTAGTGTAATGTAATTAGTGTAGTGGAATGTAATGGGTGAAGTGTAATGTAATTAGTGTAGCGTAGCGTGGTGTAACGTACTGCTATTTGCTGTAATTGAGTGTAGTGTAGTGAAGTGAAGTGAAGTGTAGTGTAGTGTACTGAAATGTAGTGTAGTGTAGTTGTAGTTGTAGTCGTAGTTGTAGTTAGTGTAGTGAAGGGTAATTGAGTGTAGTGTAGTCTAGTGGAGTGGAGCGTAGGCGTAGTGTAATGTAATTAGTTTAATGTAATGTAGTGTAATGTAGTGGTAGTTGTAGGTGTAGTGTAGTGTAGTGGCGGTTGTAGCTGAAACCGCGACAAAACCCTCATGTTTTGCTCACTGTTGGCAAGGTGCAGAATCCCTTGTGCCTGCCACGCAGAACAACATTCGAACGTCCAAAAGTGCTCCGAACCCCTCAGCTTTTTCCACTTTTGACTTCGAAATGTGCTTCGCGCCACAACGGCGTGCGCTTTTCCAAAAGTGCTCCGAACCCGTCAGTTTGTTACACTTTTGACTTCCAAATGCGCTTTGCGCCACAACGGCGTGCACTTTTCGACATATTTTGACTCGGAAATGTGCTTCGCGCCACAAAGTGCAATTTTTCATCTCTCATCTGGCCAGATGTCTCCGCACCCGCCGCTTTAGCGAGCCTACTTTTTTTTTCGACCCTCCGGAGCCACAAATCATTAGAAAAACACAGTGAATCGTGACTTTTCTACCGTTTCGCGCGGTCTACCATGCACTTGCGCCGAAATTCTGCCGATCTCCTGCGCCGAAATTGTAGCCCTACCTTTTTGCCGATCACTTGTGCCGAAACGTCTGTGAAACCCAATGAATTACCAGCTAATTACGTGCAAAGCGGTCCAAAAAACGATACTATGGGACACCTTACTATAGATTTGCCAAATTCGAGCTCACTTTAGGCATACATTTTTGACTTTCACTTTGGGCATGAATTGATCACCAAGGACATGACGCCTTTAGGGTTTATATGTTGTTGCGCTTAATGTAAGAAGAGCCACGACACCTTTAGGGTTTATATGTTGTTGCACTTAATGTAAGAAGAGCCACGAAACCTTTAGGGTTTATACGTTGCTGCACTTAATGTAAGAAGAGCCACGGCACCTTTAGGGCTTATATGTTGTTGCACTTGGTGTAAGAAGAGCCACGGCACCTTTAGTGTTTTTATGTTGTCGCACTTAATCTCAGAAAAGCCACGGCACCTTTAGGGTTTATGTTGTTGCACTTGATTTAAGAAGAGCCACGACACCTTTCGGGTTTGTGTTGTTGCGCTTCATGAAGAGCCACGACACCTTTAGGGTTTGTATGTTGTTGCACTTGATGTAAGAAGAGCCACGACACCTTTAGGGTTTGTATGTTGTTGCACTTCATGTAAGAAGAGCTACGACACCTTTAGGGCTTATATGTTGCTGCACTTGATGTAGGAAGAGCCACGACACCTTTAGGGTTTATATCTTGTTGCACTTAATGTAAGAAGAGCCACGGCACCTTTAACGCTTATTTGTTGTTGCACTTGATGTAAGAAGAGCCACGACACCTTTAAGGTTTATATGTTGTTGCACTTGGTGTAAGAAGAGCAACCGCACCTTTAGGGTTCATATCTTGTTGCACTTAATGTAAGAAGAGCCACGACACCTTTAGGGTTTGTATGTTGTTGCGCTTCATGTCAGAAGAGCCACGACCCCTTTAGGGCTTATATGTTGCTGCACTTCATTCAAGAAGAGCCACGACACCTTTAAGGTTTTTATGTTGTCGCACTTAATGTGAGAAAAGCCACGGCACCTTTAGGGTTTATATCTTGTTGCACTTAATATCAGAAGAGCCACGACACCTTTCGGGTTTGTATGTTGTTGCGCTGAATATAAGAAGAGCCACGACACCTTGAGGGTTTATACGTTGTTGCACTTGATGTAAGAAGGGCCACGACACCTTTAGGGTTTGTATGTTGTTGCACTTCATGTAAGAAGAGCCACGACACCTTTAGGGTTTGTATGTTGTTGCACTTGATGTAAGAAGAGGCACGGCACCTTTAGGGTTTGTATGTTGTTGCACTTGATGTAAGAAGAGCCACGACACCTTCAGGTAGGGCTTATATGTTGCTGCACGCGCACAAGAGCCACTTTATACGGAAATTTACTGTTGAAATGCCGCCCAACACCTGTGGACCAAGACCCCGACACAGATTTTGTGAGAGCCTGCACAGTCGACATGCGCGTGCACAAGAGCCACTTCATACGGGAATTTACACATAAAATGCCACGGAACAGCTTTGCACCAAGACTCCGACACATACTGTGCGGGCTCCTACACAGTCGACATGCACGCGCACAGGAGCCACTTTATACGGAAATTTACAGGTAAAATCCCGCCGAACACATGTGAACCAAGACCCCGACACAGATTTTGTGGGAGGCTGCACAGTCGACATGCGCGTGCACAAGAGCCACTTTAGACGGAAATTTACATGCTGAGGCGGTTTTTCGCTACCACAATGACATGCTGATGTAAAACACAGCTGGTTGGCTGCGATGTAGCTGCTGCAACAGCATAGGATGAAACTTGGAGATGTGATGAGATGTTGTGAAAATGAATGGAACTGACTGGGCATGAATTCTTTGTTAAGCTACATTTGCTTGCACTTTGGCATCTCCACCGGAATATGTTCCTGAGGCAGTTAAAGTTGCTGATCTCTTGGATCTGAACGCGATGAGAACGTAAAAATGAAGAGCGCTTAGTCAAGGAAAGTTGTTTCCTTTCCCGGTTGAGCTGCTGCAAAGGGTCAGTCGCTTCCAACTTCGAAATATTTGATGGATGCTTTTCAGTGTTCAATTGTGTCAATTTGTAGTTTTAATTCGCTCTGTTCACGCTTGATTTTTTTATTCGCTCTCTTCAAGCTTGACGGCGAGCACTCATGACTCATGGAATATGATTCATTCAGTATAGACGCAGTCTGTGTAAATACTAAGGAGGCAATCATTCAAAATAATTTGGCCCAGAGGTGAACTATTTAAGGCCCAGAGGTGAACTATTTAAGGACGCACCATTGCTCCCAAGATGACTAAGCATTGCTCCTATCTCCGATAGCTTGCCGGCTACTATTTTCAAATCGTTCACTCTTACATTCGCTTCAGGCAATAAATATTTGAAATCAAGACGTTGTGAAAGTCGCGCCATGGCTGTTCCGCCTGTGGATCTGACTCTGCCGTTGAAGCGAGAGTATGCCATGGCAATTGCCACGGGTGAGAAGTTGTGGGAGGCACGCCATCTCACGTGAAATGCCGCCGAACAGCTGTGGACCAAGACCCCGAGACAGACGTTCTGGGACCCCGCACAGTCGACATGCACGCACACAAGAGCCACTCCATACGGAAATTTACAGGAAAAATGCCAGATGGCAATAAAAAGCGGCACAAGCGATGAGCAAAAAAGTGGCACAAGCGAGGAAATAAAAAGCGGCACAAGTGAACGCCTCACCTTTTCGCGCACCTGCATCTTCTTTCTTCTGACTCTTTCTCTTCTCTAACTCTTCCCACCTCTGCTTTTCCATCTGTCCATATTGTCGGAAGCTTGACTTCTAAACTTCCTTCGATAATTGAAGAACACAGCACCTTAAGGAACGTTTTAAAAAAATGGACGTTACAAGAAAATGGACTAAAAACCTGCTTAAAACCAATTCATGTTTCCTCTTCCTAAATCATGCAAGCTGCCCCAGGTGGCAGCAGAACCTATCCAGCACCCTGCAGCAGACTAACTTCCTTGAACCGGCCGAACGCTCCAGAACCCTGGCTGCGAGCCGTCTCCTTTGTAGCATTTGACGCTATACAACGCCAGATCAGATCTCAATTTTGCAAATTGTCTCTGAAAGGCATGGTGAATGATGTGCGTCGCCTTTGCTGTGTCGCCGATGATGAATCTCCAGGAGCGACCACTGAGCATTGCGACCTGCGGTCTGCAACTATGGAATGAAGCACCAAAGCTTCCCGAGTATTCAGGCTCAAGCATTTGCAGTCACTATCATTAGCAGCAACCAGATACACACCTGTCTCACAAGTCTAGGGGTGGATCCAAGATTAAAAAAAAAGGATAAAAAAATACATGATAAAAGTTTTCAATGCCACCGAACAGTCCCACCGGACAATTCTCATTCGTCTGAAATAAACTCTTTAAACCTTGTGTCACAGCATGGGAGCCTCAAGTTTTAAACTGTCTGTGTTTGCATGGTGTCAAAAAATTGATGCGAGTGCTAGTAACTGGTCTTGGAGGCAGCTATAAGTACAACAAATCACGCAGAACACCGATGCAGGGTAAAATTGAAAAGATGTTTAGACAACATGGACAGATCAAAATTATGCTGCATGCTGCTACTGTAAGCACCGTGGAGGAACTTGCACCACATCCTCGAACCCACAAAATGTCTGTGCAGATCAGCTGCGATTCTGATGTAAGCAGCAGTACATCTCAATGACTCAATGATCTACAGTGATCTACATGAAGGATTGGACTCATTTGACTCACGTGGTAGTCACTGGTCACTGGTCACTGGTAGGCTTTCTGGGACTTTCACCGATTGCTGTGACCGCTTTGCCTCAACTTCAACTCCAGCAGCATCGCTTTCCCAACAGATCCACCGTTGCTTGTTGGCCTGAGCTCGGAGGGTTGACTTGAGTCTGACTTGAGCACATGGCACAACCCAGCCTGTCGACGCAAATGTCCCAGTTCCTGCAAGTCTCCAAACAATTCTGACAACATACATGCCAACCAAAGCTGGTAAAGGAAGCAAAGGTCAATGGTAGACTTCTCAAGCGTTCCTTTCTCGCTGTGGCAGAGCACCGCTTAGATTCCTTCTTTCTAAAGAGAGTCCTGCGGGAGGTTCAATTTGCAGAATCACACTGCGAATGCCGAAGGCCAATTGGGCAGGTTTCATCTTCAAGTTCAGCTTTGCTGCAGTTGACAGTTGACACAGCTGAGATGCTTTGGTTGGGACTGTCTCCTGAGAGCATCCAACCATGATGCTTCACTTCCAAGACCTGTCACATTATCATCAAATCTTGTCATGGGGGTGCTGTTGAAGTGGACATGTCTCCACGATGCGGTTACGCAATCACTCGCTAATTTATTCGCTCAAACTCACTCCGTATCTCACTGGATTTCCGAATTACTAACTGTCTCACTCAATCACCCACCCATCCACTCATACAATTCAACTCAACTCAACTCACGTCGCCTCATGTCACCTCACCTCAACTCACCTCAACTCACCTCAACTCACCTCAACTCACCTCAACTCACCTCACACGCTTACTAACTTACTAAATAATCTATGAGTAAATTCACCAACCGACCAACTTTAATAAGTAGTAAATCCATCAGTCCACCAAAGCTGGGCTAAGTAACATACATAAACAAAAAATCAAGCGTTCAATCAAAGCCTTACAATAAATCAATGCAAGAACTACTTTTTCTATCTTCTTCTATCTTCTTCTATCTTCTTCTTACCTCACTCACCTCGCAGAATCAGCACCACAGAGCTGGCTTTTCACATTGGAACAGAACGTCCATGTCGCGTGGCAAGGGAAGCCCTGTAAACTTGCGCACCGCTCGAATTTTCAAGTTGGACCAGTGTTGGAATTGCTGTGGGCAGATTTTCTTCAAATCATTGGCACTTGCCTTTTCAGTACTCGGGTCTGAAGATAAGGCTGGCAGAGAGCTCAAAAACTGCTCACCAACTTACGCTCTACCCAACTGCATGGCTTCATTTCTCAGTGGATTCGGGAGTGGCGTGTTTGAAACTGCTTTTGACCGCTTAGCCGCTTGACAATTATGTTCGTTTTTCTTTCGAAATGCATTGCTGCCGCTCATTCTTACTCCGTGTGTACTGCCTTATATTTATCGGTCAAGGATAGGAAATTGCATCAGTTTTCAATGAAAAACTGGTTCGTTCACTTCATCCCATGCCATTCCATTCCATTTCATTTCATGTTATTTCATTTTATTTCATTTCGTTTCATTCATTCAAAAAACTGAGAAACTTGAGAGAGAGAAGGAAACTAAAGCCAGCCTCAACACAGAAGAAGAAACGGCGAAAGTGGAAAGAGGCATGCCAACTTCACACCGGAATTGCCTTTTCCCATTTGGAACATGTACCGTCTTCGCCCAATCCCAAGAAATCCTTTTTGAAAACAACCTTGGACACCGTCCATGGGGGCTGCGTGTTTTTTGCTCGTGACCTGTGTTTTGCAACTGTTGCGTGGGAAAGTGTTTTTTGTGCCGGTTGGCGGCAGCGAATTGCTGCGGCTGGAAGGTGACTCTGCAACGGTAAACGGAGTTTTTTGCGACAACGACGGTGTTTTTTGCAACGGCAACGGTGTCTGTTTTCTGCGCCGGTAATGGTGTTTTTTGCGATGCTTGGTGTTTTCCGCGACAAGGTGTTTTCTGCGCTGGCTCAGGGGGGGATGCTTGTGGCGGCGCTGCTGATTGACTGGCGTTTCTTGCAACGGTTCGCTGGTAGCACTGGTGGTAGTATAGGTAGTAGGTCGTAGGTCGTATGTAGGTATACCTACTAGGTAGTAGGCCGTAGTTCCTAAGTAGTATAGTTCTAGTCGGTAGTTAAAGTGGGTAGTAGACAGTGGGTAGTAGGTGGGTAGCAGGTATCAAGCCCAAAGCGCTGCTGTTTTGTTGCAAAAAACACCAGCCAGAACAGTGGCAAAAAGCACCGGGGAACCGTCGCAAAAAACACCGGGAACTGTTGCAGAAAACCCAGAAACTGTTGCAAAAACACCACCGTCGCAAAAACAGCGGTACAAGGAGAAAACACCACTCTCTCAAAATATATTGGTTACTGTTGCAAAAAACACCAGTCCCACACCGCCCGCACCAGAACGCTGACAAAACCCGCAAAAAACTCATTATATAAATTATACTTATTTATATATGTATATATATATATATATATATTTAAAAAAAAAGGCTCGTCCTGCCCCTTTTTTACAGCGTAGCCAGACCTAGTTTGTCAACATAAAAAGCAGAGGAGTCATTTGACTCCCAATTAAAAACTTACACTGATCAACACTACCCTTCTGAATTTCATCCGCCACGCCAGGACGAAAAACAGACCCCAGGGTAATAGTAGCACCCCCAACACTTCATCCCAAGTACCATTTCTTCACTCATGGCCCCTATGCCAAATCCCTCAAGATCCAAAACGAAAAAACGGAGCAGAAAATTTTCTCGGATTCCTCCTTCCACGTCCCCCTGATCCACTCGTTCCACGAGTGTGCTCAAGGCTCGGAAGCTCTTTGTTCAAGGACTTTCGGTACACACTAAGAAAGCCACGAAGGTTGGCCATGGGCACCTTCATTTCAGCCAAAGTGGCTAGTCCGGAATTGATATAAATTCGGGCTGTTTTCGGTGCTTGCCACCGTCCTTGCAAAAGCAGGCGGTCAAGTGACCCGTGTTTAGCAAACGAAAAGGTTGCACCTCCTCTCCGCAGCGAATAAGGCCGGAAATTAAACGAACCTAAACCTAATTCTTCAATAGTCTCAGAGAATTGTGTGCGCCAGGCACTGGGAGACGAAGAAAGGTAGGAAGAAGAACGTGATTTCCAGTCACGGAGCCTCCGCACCACATCAAACACCGTGATAGTGATGCTTTCTTCAACCCAGCCTTTGTAAGGCCAAAGGCCTAAACTGCGGGGCCTGCAGCTGAATCTGCCTGAACTTGCCGGGGTAACAAGTTCAGAAGTTCTCCAGCGCGCATCATCCCATAGAAACCTAACAGGAGAGACAAAGCGAAATCAGGCTTGTTTTGGAGGAGGGCTCGGCCAACCATGGCGTGCACCACAGTCGCTGGAAGGGGAGGAGCACGATTGGGGAGCTCGTTTTGCGACCAAACTTTCAGAAGCCTCCAAGCTTCAGGAAGTGAGCCTTTAAGGTGGGGTTCAAAATTCTGGAGGGCTGCCAGGGTGTCCGAGGCAAGAGCTCTCCCTTCGCCGGTTGCCCACAAGTGTTCTAAATATTCAGAGGCCAAGCCATCGAGAAGCTCTTTTCGCTTTGGAAGGATGAGGCCCTCGAACCTGAGAAACTGCAAAAAAACGGTCCAAGGCTTTGTCATAGCATTTACGGGTGGCTGGTTGCACTGTCAAACTCCGTAATGTTCCAAGCTGTCTTCTTTGTTCAATGCGCTCTTCCTGGGAGCGGCCCTCTAAATGCGCTTTCCTTTTAACCATGGTTTTTTGACTGGCCGCCGAGACGGCCGGTCTGCAGGATTTTGCTTTGTATTGACGTAACCCCAAACGGGGTACACGTCGGCCGCCAGGAGTAACGCATTGATTTTACATAAGACAGCTCTAAGCTTTCAGCTGCTGGACCGGCCCCTGCCAAGGCAGTGCAGGCATACCAGCGAGTCCGTCAAGTGCAACATGCGGCAACTACGGTGCCGTTTCCTGCCCACGCGCCATTCCAGGCACGTGTGGATGGCTTGCAACTCAAGGAAGTTGATGTGGCAGCCACCATGTTGCCACGCACAGCCACATATTGCGCCCCACCGCCACAGTTTACTAGGCACAGATGCTCGAAGCCTGTGAAACCGAACCACGTTCTCCGTAGGAGCTTGGACCATAAGGTCTTCTCCCTTCACGGATACGAAGTTCATAAGCTTCTTTGTCAGCTGTTCCTCAGGAACACCTCCCGTCGACTGGCGCATAGGCACCAGAGGAGGCCTAGCCAGAAAGCCCTGGAGTCGCCGATCACGCCCAGGAAGACCTGCCTACATTGTGTCCGCGAGGGTCTTGCATTCAGTCATGCCTAGTGGATTGAATAGCTGCATCAGCAGCCATGAGATGACTCCGACATGCCAAGCATTGCCAACTAGGGTGTGACGCGCATCTGCGAATTGGGATCCCTGCTGCCGGTTCTTTGGCATGCATGTCTCTGTATAATGCAAAGGGAAGCCCATTGTGATCTCCTTCTCAGAGATGGTGGGTAACCGATGCTCACCTGCCTCATTGACAAGACAGTTTTTGTCCCGATAAACATAAGGCGGGTATCGAAACTGGTCATCGGTCCATCGCTGTTTTTCCCAAGGTTGGCACTGCCACAAGCCAGCGGGTCGGTTTCCTGGCGAGCTCCTTGGACGTGAAGTTGTAAATGTTGGCAATGGATCACTCCCCGACAGCCTCCACCCTGGCTTCAGGAATTCGGCTGGGTCCACCTGCGCGCTCAACTGGATCTCCACAAGCGCGCGACTCCCATTGCCCACCGGCGGGAGTATTGTGACACCAGCCCCGTCCAATATCTCCCATGAGAGCCAGTACAGCCGAGGCCGACGGCACAAGGAGATCCCCCCAGCATCAATGACATAGGGAACCACACCCATATGTACTCAGTCATCACACTCCCGCATGTCCTCCTCATCCATGGAGAACACCGACTCCATAAGAAAATGAACTTGTGCCCAGCAAAAGTATCGCCGTTGAACACCCTCCGAACATGGATGAAAAGACTTGACCGAGCATCGCGCAGAGCACCTTTGCGATCAGCATTGAGACCAGAGACCCCCAGGCAAGGGGGACCGCCTCCAACAACAACTACCCCCACATTGCTGTATTTTGCGGCCCACCCTATTACCATCTCCTCATCAATGTGCTCCACGTTTCCCACCTGCTCACTGTCAGGGAAATGGCTCTCCAGTAATTTTGAGCCCTCACAACACACCTCAGAACTGATGTGACCTCCCATTGGAAGCTTCAACACGTCACAGGCCACGCGTAGTGACCCAATACCATCAAACAACCCAATACTCAGCGCTTGGACAAAGTCGTCCGGTTCAGGCACATCGCCGCGGACCAAGCAGGAGGCAGCATGCACTCCCATTGCGGTCAAGCCGTTGCTTACACAGAAACCCCCACCGTACTCTGAGGCGTCCGAGACCGTAACCTCTCCCCTCATGGGAGAGCGCAAATTCATCTGCGCCAACGGCACTGTTCCAAGAAAACGAATCAACTCCAGCTTCACTAGTGGTGGCAATTCCCTCTTGATGACAGGGGGGCCCCCACTGAATTCACCAATGAAAGTCCAAACCCGGTTGAGTGGGTCTCCTGCTGGACGCTCTTCTTTGGGTGCCGTGGTAGCCCCCAATACTGGTAACCCTGGCGCAGAGCAAGGGCTTCCACAGAGAGTTCCCCTTTGATTAAAGTGGCCAACTGTTCATCAATCTTTTCCAAAGCGTCGAAATTGTCCAAATAAATACGGTAAAGCCACCCAGTTGAAGGAAAAACTCTGTCCTTACGCACTTCATTCTCAGGGCCTAGATGCGGTGTCATACCATGAAGGGAAAGTCTGGCAATGCGCCGATGAATGTGTTGAGCAATTGAAACGCTATTCAAAAATCCCATCGGCAAAACTCGTGCCGCCAAGTAAAATGGCTGAGACGCCCCTCTTGGTGCAATTGAGAAAGGTACAGGTTTTCCAAAACACATGTAACGATGCCATTGAGGAGGAAGGGAGAATAAATAGAAAAAGCATCTAATGTCTTCAGAACTCATCAGCAAGACCTCAGAGTCCTCCAAAACAAAGGGAGACATTCCTGCCCAAGATGGTAACGTAGAAATATCACCTCCCATCGATCTACACAGCCTTTTCACCGGCACCATATTCATGATCAACCGACAAACTTCCCAGTCACCAGACATCTCCTCCTTGGAAACCGCAAATAACCCAGAAAATAAAGGTTGGTTGTTGAGATGGTACACTTCCGACAGTGGCAAAAGAGTACACACTCCCCTCTGTAGGAGTCCGGAGCAAATCTGCTCCCATGAATCTTGGTCTGCTAGAACTCTAGGGGGCTTTGTATAAACCCTGGATTCATCAGGCAAGAGGTACCTTTCAAAGTTATTCACATACTCCAGCGTTCCTAACTCACAAACCTCTGTAAGAGGGATAGTTCCAATGCAATCAGGCAATCCCGGTTCAATGTTTTCCCACCTAAAGTTTCTAGCAAGTTTAACTTCCTCACCCCGATAGTCCACGGAACGGGTCTGCATAAAGTCCTCCCAGCTCAGGCCCCCAAGCTTTTCTGTCGCCAAGCCGCACGAAGTGATGGAGCCTATCAGAGCCTTCCAAGGCACCGAGCGTTGTGCCCGAGATCGGACGCCCTGCTGCTGCTCTTACGCCATAGTAAGAGTTGAGGGACCGGCATACCATCAGCAGCAACTGGCCTTCCGCTAGGGTCAACTGGCTGAAATGCTTCCGCAACACCTCTAGGGTTTCAGGTAGTGGAAAAATACCACCTGAGCACTTGGTCTTGCTACGCGAAAGTCCTAAGGAATCCACAAGATCAGAAAAAACTGGAACCAACATTTCAGCCAGCTCCGCAAAAGTCTTCCCCTTGGGGTTGAAACTACTGAGCGTCACCCTCTCCAGTCCGGTCGGGCCGGAAGAGGTGGCACTTGAAAACTCTTTGGACACCACCGGAGGCATGCAGGACGGCCTCCTACGCAACCTCCCATCGTCCTCTGTACTAATACTCGCCTCAGCCAGGCAGGAGTCAGCAGACTCCCATTGCCCACCTCCTCCTACTTTCGGTTCTTCTCCTCGTCCTTGCCACCCCTTTGAGTTGTATCGCCCTTGCTTTTGCCTTTGCCCTTCATGTCCTTGCCCTTGCCTTTTCCACGATGGTCTTCCCCTCGTTTGTCCCACTCTGTCTTCTTCTCCCACGGTCTCGAAGCGGCATTCCGGGCCCGCAGCTCTTCTCGTTGGAGCCGGCTGGCCTCTAAGGTCTCGACCGGACTTGAAATGAAAGGAGATTCACCTCGGTCGGCACCAGCTCCAACCTTTGTGCCACGGAGAAATGTCCTCCTCCAGAAATTTGCTCCAGCCCTTGTAAGCGCTGGGTGAGGACATCGCACGCCGCTCAGACCCTCCCTTGTAATAGGAGGTCCTGAACAAAGCACACCGTCTGCATGCGCTTCTCGTGCCATGGCTCCTGACATTCTCCCTTGAAGCGCCATCCTCCAGTACTGGGAAAAAATCGGAGGTATGGCACTGAGGTCGAGCTGCCACGGTTGCCCGGTTTGGGTAACAACCGCGTTTTGCATCTGCTCCAGGGCGTTCAATGTCAGGGCCCCTGGCACCTTCTTCCAAACCGTCTTGACCTTGATCTCGTCGCCGAACAAGGTCCCCACCTCCCCTAAGGAGCTGTCGCTCCCATCGGAGGTCGTTGCCGTAGAGCAGGCGGTGTCTGCATCCTTCTTGTTCCTCCTCTTTGCCACCCAACGCGCTCTCCTCTTGAGAATCTTGCGCTTGGCTGGATTGGGATCCAATGCCGTGGGCCCGAAGACTGCTGCCAGCTCCTTGGTGCCTGATATCTTTCCTCTCTCCTTGTCTTTTTTCACCTTCTTGCCTTTCTTCTTTTTGCGCCTCTTTGCCCTGCTCTCCTCTGAGGTGTCTGACTCTTGCCTTGGGGGTCCTCTGTCTGGAGCTTCCCCTCCTGTCTCTTCTGCTCTCCTCCTCAACCTGGAGAGCTCGTCCACGTCGGGGGGTAACCCTCCCATGCCTAGGAGGTTGTCCATCCACCCCTCTTTCTGATCCTCCTTCCACTGCTTCACGCCCTTGCAATGGACTAGAGCATCCTTGCTGAGGTTGCCGCAATCCTTGGGGCAGAGATGAAGATTGATCACTCTGCCTGGGTGTTGCCCTACCCATTTCACCAAAGCTTCCGATTGGGCCCCCTCAGGGGCTACATGCACGTATGTCTCTCCTCCAGCTACTTCAACTCCCTTCACAATGCCGGCCACCTTGGTATAGTTCCTCCCTGTAGGTGCAATCCAAGGCCACCACGCGCTGCCCCGCCTTCCAAAGGTACAGGGGGACTTCTCTGGCTGCGACAACCCCCCCTGGCTCAAACACCTCGGAGGCCCTCTTGCCTCCCAGATCCTCCTCTTCAACCTCTGTCGCTTTGGCCGCCGGACGCTTGAGAATTCCCCCTAAGGGGCTGAGCCTTGCCTCTAGCTCTTGCCTTAGGAGCAGGCCCAGCAACCCGGGCGCCTCTGATCCGTGCAGCTGGCCGCAAGGCAACCTTTGGGGGCATCAATAATACCCTTGCTGGCGCCACTTCCACTCCTGAACTCGTTGAAGAGTTCCTGTTGCTTTCTTTTCTTCCTGCCTTTGTTCTCTGCGTCGGGATGCCGTGGGGGAGTGGCTCTTCTGTCTTGTCGGTGTCTGTAACTGGGAATGGGCCCTCTCCACCTCTCTGCCGAGTCTCTCCTGGAGAGGTGAACGCCTAGGGCTGCGTTCCCTCCTCTCAGATCTTCTTGCATAAGGAGAGCGTCGTCTACGCTCCTGATGCCTAGACCTGGACCGCGACTCCCGTTCCCGCTTCTTTTTCGACTTCTTCTTCTTCTTCTTCTTCTTCTTCTTCTTCTTCTTTGTGGGCTCCTGAGGCTTCTCCTCGCCTTCGGAATGGGGCTCCTCTTTCACAGCTCTGCTACTGTCCTCCTCTCTTTGCTTGGGGCTCCTCTCTTCTTTTGGCAGGCTTCTCTCAGGGCTAATTGATTCCTTCTTCTTCTTCTTTACCTTGTTGCTCTCTATCCTTTTCCTGGGCAAGGGTTCGGCCTCCTTTGGGGCACTTGGTGCGGGCGATGCACCTTCTGTTTCTTCTTTTTTCGGTGGCCTGGACTTTGGGTAACTTCCTGGTTGTGGAGCCTCGCCTGCTTCCGCGGGCCCCTTGTCGATGACCTCAGTGGTTGCAGGCGGCGGGGTGACCGACGACCTTCGGAGGTTGTCGGCTACTTCCAGGCCACAGAAGTAGGTCTGCCGAATGAACGGCTGAACCACCTCACCTCCCGTTGCCGGAAGATCGATCCGACGGAGGAGCTCTCTGACCCGGAACCACCCTGAGCACACGATGCAACGGAGGTCCTGGACGAGAACACCAAATTTCCCTAAGCAGTCAAGGCAACGGAGAGGATTCTCTCCCATCCAACCCTAAAAGCTTGATCCGAGTCTGCAGAAAAAGAGGGGTTTACTTCGTCTTTACTCCCGGGCCGTGGGAACATGTATATATGAATATGACGAACAAGAACTGTCCATTTCATAGGACGCTTGCACACAAGGATAAAAGCAGCACATTTGACCATGAGCCATGTTATCAATTGACACAACTCGAGACATGCCATATCTGACCATATCTGGGGGTCGGCCATGACCCAGCGCCTTTCCTAGCGGAACCCAAAGTGCCGTTTCCCACTCTCACAGCGCCTTTGCACAATCCCAAAAAGGCAAATCGAAGCAAAAAAGAAACCTGAGAAGGGGGGAACGAAAGCCAGCATCCCATCTAACCCTATTTTCCCCCAATGATTTTTCACCCACAGATTCTTCACCCAGAAACTCTTCTTGCACATACTCTTCACCCATATACTTTTCACCCACAGACTCTTCACCCAGAAACTCTTCTTGCACATACTTTTCACCGATATACTTTTCACCCACAGACTCTTCACCCAGAAACTCTTCTTGCACATACTTTTCACCCATATACTTTTCACCCA
>Ga0126342_10012748_pt1 | contig 14955 bp, 16 predicted proteins | sample Cyp1metagenome_FD_92528 | JGI IMG/M metagenome (GOLD analysis project Ga0126342, IMG submission 92528) | Coral microbial communities from Lord Howe Island, Old Settlement Bay, Australia - Cyphastrea 1 metagenome | ecosystem: Host-associated > Invertebrates > Cnidaria > Coral ...
CAAAAGTTCAAGCATGACGTGGTTGAGCTTCAACAATCTGCTAGTAAACGACTTTAGCGGGTCCATCTAACACCTAAAAGCCTAAAACTCTTTCTGTATCTATACCTCACAATACAGAAAAATGTCAAGTTGTGGTCTAGTCATCTTCAATGCCAAGCCCAACGGACCATATCATTTAGTAGCAAAAGCCTTACTGCTCAGCTTCATAGTTTGCGAACCAGCAGGGAATCGAAGCCCTACCGTCACCAAATTGCGACCTGGCACATGACCTGGAAAAGGCCTCCCATATCCATCCTAATTGTCCACTTAAATCAATTGAATTTCCACCATTTTGACGGCAATAGTCAGCCACTCCCCCAGAGCTCCCAAACTCACTACGTTCGCAACCAATAACTAAGCCTTGCCTGTCGGCTGGCTTTCATAATTGAATGTGGTCTTTAAAAAGTCCTGTGAATCCAACATGTCAAGCACAACGTGTTGGACAACGTGTTACAATTTAGGTATTCTAGAAACTTGCACCCGGTACTACCCGGTACCCGAGGAAAGCCAACACAACCCTGGGTCCCGGCCATCCCCTCCCAGGCCTGGTCACGCATAACTTTGCACCAACAGTAAGGAGGCCAAATGGGCGAAGTTCAAAGTGGACACTACAAAATCTGCGCGGGCACAGGATCTCAGCAAAATCAAGAAATCAGTATGCGCAAAGTCCAAGACTGACAGCAGGAAGCCCAAACATGCAGAACTTTGAACCGACGCCGATGAGCCAGTTTGCACGAGATCCAAAGCTGACGTCAGCAGGCTCGTCTGTACCATGCCAAGGATGGAGGAAGCAAAATCCATTTTTGCAAAGCTATGAATGAACAGCATGAAATCTGGATGCAGAAAATCCAAGACAGATGGGCCCAAGTCTGATTGAGCCATGCTGCGTATTGACAACAAGGAGTCCACCACCACAGAATCCAACAGCGACGCGAAAAAACCCATTCTCCCAAGGCCGAAGACCGAAGATGCCGATGCGACATGACCGGGACTCCTGACGGGCAGAAAAGGTTCCAAGTGCAGAAAGTCCAAAGCAAACAGGGAGAATCCCAAACAACCGCAAGATCGCATAGAAATGGGTAAGTCCGTGTGCGCAAAGTCCGAGGTAAACACCAACGAACCAAGTCTGGTGAAGCTTTGGATTGACAGCATCAATCCGAGATGTAGGAAGTCCAGCACCAACACAGCAGAACTGACCTGGCCGGAACTTTGAGTCAAAGGTGAGCTGCCGAGATGCAGGAAATCCAAGGCCAACAAAGCAGAGTCGAGTCTTACAAGGCTGTGAATCGACGTCAAGAATTCGCAATGTGCAAGGTCCAACGAGGACAGCAGGGAATCACATCTGGTCGTATGCAAAGCTGAGGAGGAGAATTCTGAGTAGGCGAAACTTCGAGGTAAAAATGAAAAACCGAGGCGGACAAAATCCAGAGGCGACAGGCTCAGTTCCATTTTCAGCTGCTTGAAGATGGGCAGGAAAAGGCCCATGCGTGCACGGCTCCGCACAAACAAAAAGCTACCCAAATGCAAAAGGTCAAGTGCGAATGAAGCAAAACCAAGCCAGGCCATGCTGTGTGCCAAAAGAATCGATCCTGGATGTACGAAGTCCAATATCAGCAAGCTTGAATCAGATTGAGTCTTGCCAAGCATTGGAAGGGGCAAATCATATTGAGCATGTGATTGCAGTGAAGCTGATAAACCCATCCTCAAGAAATCCAAAACGGGCACCAAAAATCCAGGCCGACTAAATGAACGCAAGAGCAATGAGGAACCCAAAAGGCTGCCATCCAAGACTAAAGGCATACTGCCCATACGAGTTGCGCTGAAGACCAGAAAGGAGCTGCCAGTGCATCCCATGCTACGCAACAAAGGTGGTGAACCAAGGTGCAAAAGGTCCAAGACTGGCAGGGCAAAGCCAAATTGTGCGAGGCTTTGAAGGGAGAGTGCGGATTCAAGGCTGGTAGGATCCAACAAAGGCAGCAAGGAACCCGACTGCAAACGTCCGTAGATCGAGGAAGGACTTCCCAATTGGCCGAAGTTTCGAGCAGACGTGGAGGATCCCATGTGAAGGAAGTCCAGGATGGACATGACTGGACCCACGTGGCCAAAAGCCCTGGTTGGAGCAGTAGGATCAGAATGTGCAGAGTCCAATGCAAAAATCAAAAGGCCCGCTCTTGCAGAGCTTTGAATAGGCAGCATCAAGCCTGGGTGCAAGGGATCCAGCACCGGCGCTGCAAAGCCCATACATGCGAAGGATTGCAGGGACGTGAATGATCCAAGATGCAAAAAGTCTGAGACCGGCATGATCAAGGCCATCCTTGCATGGCTCCTGATAGACAGCAAAGGCTCAAGTAGGGCATAATCCAAGAGGAACATCATCAAATCGAGGCGCACCAAGCTGAAGAACAACGTGGTTGAGTCCGCGTGTGCAAAGCCTCTGAGGAAGAGTGGAAGCCCAAGATGTGTGCTATCAAGGACCGAAAAGAAGAATCCCAACCTGGCACGGGAGAAGATCGACATGGCCAAACCCAGTTGACCGGAGCTTTGAAGCGACGACATGAGCCCCAAATGAAGGAAATCCAAGGCCAGTATCACGGGCCCAAGACGCATCATGCTTTGCAAAAACACCAAGGGTTCAAGATGTACACTATCCAGCGTAGACGGAATAAATTCAAAACAAGAAAGGCCAAAGGCAAAAGGAGCGGAACCAAGCCTGGTACATGTTTGAATCAGCAGAAGTGATCCTGACCTGAGAAAATCCAGGACTGAAGACACGGACTCGAAATGAGCCAAGGATCTCAAGAACATCGTTGAACCTGGAGAAACAAAGTCCAAGCAAGACAAAATTGAGCCGTATCGAGACTGCCCGAAGACTAACGTGGAGGAACCCACACATGCAAAGCTTTGGAGAGGGAGAGGCAATCCCAGGTGCAAAGAATCCAGCACAAACATGAAGAAATCAGAGCGTGCCAAGCTTCTTATCAATAACGACAAAGCCAAGTGCACGCTGTCAAGGACCAGTAAGATGGAGTCTGTCCTTGCCACGCCATAGACAAACATAGCCAGGCCAAGATGACCCACGCTTCGAAGCAACGTCGAGAAACCCGAATGCAAAAAGTCCAGGGTAGAAGATGCGGAACCCACTCAAGCAGGAGATCGAACAGAAAGCGACAAACCTAAGAAGCCATGATCCAACGGAAACAGCAAAAGCTCAAGGCAAGCCATGCCTACGACCAAAAAGCAGGAACCAAGTTAGGCCACCATTCTTGACGGAAGCATAGGTCCGGAGCTAGCAGGACTTCTTGCCGATAGGCTAAATCCCAAATGTAAGAGGTCCAACATGGACATCACCAAATCAAGTCTCACCATGCTTCTGGTTGAAGGTGACAGTCCCAAGTGCACACTATCAAGGGCTGACAAAGTCGAACCCATTCACGACACGCCGCAGAGCAAAAAGGAAAAACCCAGCCAGGAGGAGCTTTGGGTGGAAAATGTGCTGTCCAAGTGACTAAGGTCCAACATGGACACCAAGAACTCCAAGCACAAACCACCAAAGGCTGAGGAGCAGAATCCGATGTGGCAGGAATCTCGCAAAGAAGGGGGCAAACCAAGATGCAAAAAGTCGAGCACCAACATCACCAAGTCCAATCATGCAAAGCTTTGTGCTGACAAGGTGCTGTCCGGGTGCACGGAATCCAACACAAACATCGATGAATCCATTCGAGTCAGGCCAAAGACCGAAGAGGTCAAATCAGTGTGGCCACGACTTCGTGAAAACAGTGGAAATTCTGGATGTAAGGAGTCCAACATCAGCATCAAGAATTCAACTTGAATAAAACTCTTCGCGAACAGCGAGGAATCTGAATGTACCCAGTCCAATACTGATAAAAGACTACCAAAGTGCGCCACACCAAAGAGCAAGGAGGTGGAATCTGAATAACCAAAGCTGTGTGACAACAGTGTAGAGTCAAAGTGGCTGAAGCTTCTCACCAACGAAACAGATCCCAGATCTGAAAGGTCTGGAATTGAAGAAGACAGACCCAGGCGCGATTTTGACCACACAGATGTTAGTGATCCTGATTGAACCATGGATTGTGATGATGTCGATGAACCCAGATGGAGAAAGTCCAATGTCAAGGCAGTGGGGCTCAAACAGGCAAAGCTTTGAGGCGAAAACGTCAAGTCAAGATGCACGGGATCGGGCATCAACAGCAAGGAACCAGATCAGCCCATGCCATAGACCGGTGGCGAGAAGCCCAAGTGTGCCATCGATCGTGCAGGAAATGAAAACTCAGGATGCAAGAAGTCCGAAGTTGACAGGACTGGCCCGAGGCAAACGCGACTTTGAACCGACAAGACAAGGCCCGAATGTGAGAAGTCCAATGACGGAAACGAAGATCCACAACAGATCTTTCCAAAGGCCGACAGGGAAGAAGTGACACATGCAGAGTTTCGAGCCGACGTCGAAAAGCCCAAATGCAAAAAGTCCAGGATGGAGGATGCGAATCCTGGTCAGGCTGGACTTCGCAGCAGCAACATCAGGCCAGGATGGATGCTATCAAGTACCAGCATGGTAAAGCCCAAACAAGACATTCCAACTGGGAAAAACGGTAATTCTAAACACGCAAACATCCTCAACAGCAGTGCGGAATCAAAGCTTGAGAAGCTGTGCACCGGCAACGACAAGTCCAGGTGCAGGAGATCCAAGACTGGCATGGCAAATCCCAAGCACGCTGAACTCCTCACAGGAAGTAACAAGTCCAGGTGGACATAGTCCAGTGTCGACAGAATGAGTCCAAAACAAGTTACACCCAAAACGGAGACTGTCAATGCCATACAGCCCATGCTCCTCACAAACAAACTGCTTCCCAAGCGCAAGAAATCCAAGACCAACAACATGAGTTCAGAGCATGCCGTGCTTCGTGCTGACAGAAAGAGGTCGAGATGCACAAAGTCAACCAGAGGCAATGAGCTTTCGAATCAAGCCAAGCCGAAAGCCGGCGTTGTGCTACCCAGTTGTGCATGAGAACGCAGAGGCAGTAGCAGGTCTGACCGCAAGTGGTCAAGAACTGAGACCGAAGAGTCAGATTGAGCGGAACTGTGGGTTGATGGGGAAGGATCTGCATGCAGAACATCAAGTGACAGCACGACGAGTTCAGGACATATAGAACTTTGTAGCGATGCTGAGGAGTCAAGGTGAGTGAAATCCAAGAGCAACAAGCTAGATCCGCAGCAGCTCAAGCCCACCACCAATATCGTTGAACCCGGGCATGCATGGTTTCTTACCAACAAACTTGATTCCAGTTTCAAGAAATCTAAGATGAAAACTGCGGAGTCAAGTCGTGCATGACTTTGTGCAAACAGGGTGAGGCCTAAATGCAGGAGATCCAATGCTGATGGAGCAGGTTCAAGTCATGAGGAACTGTGCATTGATAGCAACAAGGCCAGATGGATATTGTCTGAAAGAAACAAGGAGAATCCCAAACATGTTTTGCCAGAGACTGATGGGATGAAACCTGCTCGGACGGTAGTGTGTATCGGAAGCATCAAACCCAGGCGTAAGTGGTCCAGTACAAACACCGCCGAAGCCAAGCAGCTGAGGCTTCTCACCGAAGGAAACGGGCCGAGTTTCACGAAATCCGATACCAAAGCAGTGAAGTCCATGCAACCCAGTCCCAAAACAAACGTCACGAGGCCAACTTGATAGTACTTGTGCAACAAGGTCGTGGATCCCAGCTTCAAAAAGTCCATCACTGGCAAGCTGAATCCAATATGAACAGAACTACGCACCAATGGCAACAGCTCCACATTGACGTAGTCCAGTAAGGATGGGGCCGAGCCAATCCTGCTAACTCCAAGAACCAACGTGATAAAAGCCATGCAGTTGTAGCCCCTGAGAAACAGCAAAAGGCCCAAATTTACGACCTCCAAAAGCAGCACCACCGGCCCCAAACATGCAAAGCTTTGCCATGACAGCGACGAACCCAGGTGCAAAAAGTCCGAAACAAGCAGTGCCAAGTCCAAGTGTGTAAAGCTACGTGCCAATAACAAGAAACCTAAGCTCAGAAAGTCAAGAACAGACAGCGGGAGACCAGGATGTGCCATGGTGCGTAGCAAAAGGGCTGACCCCAGATGAAGAGAATCCAGAAGCAACAAAGAGCTTTCTGGTTGTGCATGGCTGCGGAGGAACATCGAGGGTCCTGAATGAATAAAGTTTAGGGCAGACATGGCAGAATCGGCTCAGGAGACACTTCGGAGCAGCATTGCAAAACCGGTGACGACGTGATCAGCAAGTGACATAGGGAAATCAGACCTGGCCATGCCCAACGAAGACAGGGGAGAGCCTAAACATGTATAGGACTTCAAGAACAAACTGAAGCCTGAGTTCAGAGAATCCAGGATCGATGGAAAACTTTCCGGTTGTACGCGGCTTCGTGTAGACAGCGACGAGTCCAACAGCACTGCGTCAAGTACCAGCGGGAAGCTTTCAAAACGGCTGAGTCCAACGGTGAACATCATAGATCCTGCACGTGCCGTGCTCCTGAAAGACACAGGAAGTCCCAAATGCAGAAAGTCCAAGACCGGCATAGCTGAGCCAAGTCTGAAGAAGCTTTGCACCAAGGCTGCTGAGTCAAGGTTCACGCAATCCAACACAAATGCGAAGAAACCGAAGCATGCCAAACTCAGTACTGGCATTGGCGGCCCGGTTCTGGCAGAATTATGCACCAAAGGGTTGGAGCCCATGTGCAGGAAGTCGAGAATAGGTGCCGCAAAAGCCGATTGGCTGAATGATCTGAGAAAAAGGGAAAGCCCCAAGCGCAAATGGTCCAAGACTGACAATAAGGAGCCCATTCTCGCAAAGCTGTGTGCCAGCAACAAAGAGTCAAGGATGGTGCAGTCAGTCACTGAAAGAGGGGACACGAGGCCAGATCGGTTCAAACCAATGACTAAAAGCGTTGAACCGCAGCAAATGAGACTTCGCACCAACGACAAAAACTCGAGTTGCAAGAAGTCCAAGGTCGACGTGGTCAGGCCAGGCTTTGCAAAAGATCTCACTAGCAGTGGCAAGTCTGGCATACTGAAGTCCAAAGCCAATAGCGCGAAGCCAAGTCGACAAAAGCTTTGAACAAACATGGAGAATCCAAGAAGCGCCCAGTCCAGCACAAAAAGCGAAAAGTCTGAGCGACAGACTCTCACAACTGAGCAGCTTGAACCCAGATGTATAAACTGTCTCAATGGTGGCACCAGACCTAGGTCAACGTTGTCCAAAACTGAGGTGGTAAATCCCATGCATGCGAAACTGCGTGCAGATGCCGAGGGACCAATCTTGACATGGTCTAGCAACAGGAGTGAAGAGTCAAGCTGCACCTTTCCAAAGACCGAAAAGAAGAAGTCGATGTGGCTTGCACTTTGAAGCGAAGCTGAGGAATCAAGGCGCAAGAAATCCGAAATTGACATACTCAAATCGAATTGGGCAATGCCAGCCGCTAGCATCATGGGTTCGAGCTACAGCAGGCTGCGTAACAACAAGGTCAGTCCAAGGTGTAAAAAGTCCAACACCAGCAACACCAGATCCAAATGGGCAGGGCTATGCAGGGATGGGGACGATCCCAGAGTCATCACATCCAACACAGATACCACCAAGTCAAGTCATGCGAAGGATTGCAAGGACGAGAATGAACCCAGTTCCGCGTAGTCTAACAGAAATGGCAGAGATTCAAAGTGACTGCGGCTGAAAATGAACATGGTGAAGCCTGGCCTTAGAGTGGTTCTCACGAACAAGCTGAAGCCCAAGCGCAAAAAATCCAAGACCGACAACACCAGGTCTGATCTGCAGCAGCTTCTCAGTGACAAGAAGCTGCCCAAGTGTGCACTGTCAAGGAGGGAAAGCATTGGACCCGAACAGCTAGCACCAGAGGGGGGTGAAGTCAAACCCAGGCAACAAGAAGTTCTCAACAACGGAGTGAAGCCCAATTTCAAGAGGTCCAAGACTAGCGAGAAGAACTCAAGCTTTGCACAGCTGCGAATTGAAATGAAAAAATCGAAAAAGACATGATCCAAGACAGGAAGGATAAGATCAAGCTGAACCTTACCCAGCATCAGAAGAGTGGATTCGATGCGCATCGATGACCGCAAAAACGATGGTAGGCCAAGGTGGAGAAAATCCAGGACGAACGCGAAAAAACCAAAGCGAGCAACACTATGTAACGACAGCAAGAAGTCAAGTGTCACATGGTCCAAGGCTGACATCAGAAATCCCAAACATGAGCAACTCAGTAACGAAGACGCAAGCTCAAGATATACGGCGGATTGTGATGATGCCGAAAAACCCATATGCAAAAGGTCCAAGACCGAAGCTGCCAAGTCCATCCATGCAAGACTTCGAACCAAAAGGGGCGAGTCCAAATGAGTTGCGTCGATCACCGACAGAGAGGAGACTGGTCCAAATCGATTCAATCCTAGCACCAACAGCACAGAGTCAAGGCAACAGGAGCTTTGCAGCAACATGCTCAATCCAATCTTTGCAGAATCCAACACCAAAAACAAAGGTTCACATCGTGCGGAACTTTGGAGCAGCAGTACCAAGTCCAAGTTCAAGAAGTCCAGGACAAACGGGAAGCTGCCAAGAGTGCTACGGCTGAATGCCAACATCACCAGGCCAGCACGGCAGATGCTATGCGGAAACGGCATGAAGCCCGAGTGCAAAAAATCCAAAACCAACGTTCCTGAGCCAGAGCAAGCAAGGCTTCGTAAAAAGGACGACAATCCAAGATTCACAGGATCAAGAGCTGACAGATTGAAGCCAAGTCAGGTGAAGCCGTGAATTGACATGGAGAATTCCAAATGGAGGTGGTCCAAGGCAGGCAGTAGCAGTCCCAATTTGCTGCTGGAAAACACCAACATGGCTGATCCTACATGTAAGACACTTTGCAGAAACAGTGAGGAACCCAAGTGCAGAAAGTCTGGAGCTGACAAAACAGGTCCCATTCGGCTGTGGCTGCGCAAGAAAAGGGCTAGGTCTAAGCGGAGGGAGTCGAGAACAAACGGAAAGAGTCCCAGCTGCATCCTCTGCATCGAAGAAAGCAAAAAATCAAGCCGAGCAGCAGCTTGCAACAGCAAAACAAGGCCCAGATGCAAAAAGTCCAGCACTGAAACGGCCAAGTCCATACGAGCAAAGGACCTCAAAAGCATCGGAAGTCCAGGTCGCACGAAGTCTAACACCGAAAAGCTACTGTCCACCTGAGCATTGCCAGAGGTCGACGGGGCGAGACCAAGTTGAAGGATAGCTCTCGGCAAAGTCGAAAAACCAGGTCGTGCATGATCCAATATCAACACCGTTGGGCCAACTCAGACAGAACTATGTGCAAACAAGATAGATTCTGAAGTTGTGTGGCATGAGACAAACAAAGAACTGCCCAAGCGACATGAATCGAAGAGGGAGAGAGCTGATTCCAAACGCAGCAAACTATGCAGTGACAGCAAGAAGTCCATGTGTGCAAGGCCCAGGAGGAGCAGCAGAAAATCTGAATGCCCAAGGCTTTGGACCGATAAAGAGGAGTCTGGTTCAGCAAAATCCAACACAAAAAGGGTCAATCCAAGTCGTGAAACTCCCATGACCAACAAAGAAGGCCCAGCTCGTGCCAAGCTCTTCAAGAAAATCAGCAAGTCCATGCGAGAATGATCCAGGACGGATGATGCGGAACCCATCCAGACAAGACTTCGGACGGGCAACGATGAGCCAAGGATTGTGCTGTCAATCACCGAAAGTGAGGAGACAAATCCCAAACGTGTCAAGCCCAGCACAGACAAGATGAGTTCCAATCTGCAGAAGGATTGCGCGGACATCAAGGATCCAGTTTTCGCAAAGTCCAGAACCAATAGCGAAAAGCCAGCTTTTGAAAAGCCTCGTAAAAAGAAGCTGCTTCCCAAGGTAACGGAGTCCAAAACCAGCAAGAGAAAACCCAAACGAGAACATGACAAAAGGGACAACACGAGTTCCGTTCTTCCAATGCCTTGCGAAGGCAATGACAAGCCCAGGTGCAAAGAATCCAAGGCAAATGGAACTGAATCACAACGTGTCACGCCTTGCACCAACAGCATGAAGTCTAGATGCAAAAAATCCAGGACTGACGAGCAAAAGCCCATCCTTACAGAATTTCTCACAGACATGGTACTGCCCAGATTCACTGAGTCCAGCACCAGCAACATCAAGCCAAGTTAAACAAAGCTGTGTGCCAATAAGAACAAGCCCAGATGTGTGTAGTCAATGGCTGATAGCAAGGATACAAAGCCAAAACGGTTTAAGCCAATGGCCGATGGCATGGATCCCAACCTGGTGAAGCTATGGGGAGACGTGGAACTACCAGATCTTGCAAAGTCCAACGCAAGCATTAGAGGTCCCGAGCGTGCGAACGACCTCAGAGACAACAAGGAGCCAAGCAACACGTGGTCCAACACCGAGAGGGTGGAGTTTGAACACGAGATGCCGCTCAGTGATGGGAACAGCCCAAGACACACGGTAGCTTGCAACGGCGACGAGAGTCCAAGATGCAAGAAATCCAAGACCAACAGCCCCAATTCGGGTCAAGAAAAGCTGTGTAAGGACAAGCTGGATCCCAAGTGAGCAAAATCCAAGGCCAAAACAGCCAAGTCAAGGTGGGAACGACTCCTGATCAACAGTAAGGAACCCAGTTGAGTGTAGTCCAAGACAAACGATGAAAAATCTAAGTTGGCAATTCCGCAGAGTGGAAGGATTAGTTCCAGGTGAATGAAGGACTTCAAAGACATGCTGAAGTCAAAGTGTACAGGATCAGGCACCAGCAATGTAAATCCCGTGCAGCTCTTTCCAAAGGGTGATGGGGTGAAGTCTGATCGGCAATAGTCTCTTGTGGAGGGGCTCGGTCCCAAATGCAAGAGATCTAGGGCGAACACCAGGGATCCAAAGCAAGCGAATGATTGTATCGGTGGGGCAAAATCAAACTGCACCCAATCTGGGGCTGGAAGGAAGGAGTCCAAACATGCTTTGCCTAACAAAGACGGGATCAATTCCAAACGAACGCAGCCCCGGAGGGACGGCAAGGACTCTAAGCGAAGGAGGTCCAGCACTGGTGCGGCAGAATCCAGTCAACTGAGACTTTGTGACAACAGAACCAATCCCAAATGCAAGAGATCCAGAACTGACAGTGCCAAGTCGATCCTGGTGAGTGAGCGTACCAGCAGCACTGACCCTGGATGCAAGAAATCAAGCACTAGCAAGGACGGACCTGTGCGCATACGTGTTGCAAGCAACAAGGAAAGCCCAATGCAACAAGAAGATCGTACAGACAGGAAAAAGCCTAAGCGCAAGGGATCCAAAATAAACAGCAAGGAGCCGAGGAGTGTGACTCCATAGGCCAACAAGGAAAAGCCAAGTCTGGCAAAACTTCGCAGTGAACATGTGAAGTCCATGTGTACAAAATCCAGGACTGACAACAACAAAGCCAGCTTTGTAATTCCATAAACAAACGGAAAGGAGCCGAGCCATGCGAAACTGCGCGATAAAGCAGTCAAGCCCAAGTGTGCCACGTCAAACAGCAACGAAGAGAATTCGACCTTGGCAACGTTAAAGAGTGGCATCGATGGACCCAAATGGATGAAGGAGCGGATCAACAGGGCAGAACCCAAGTGGAGGAAGTCCAGCACAGAAGGGAAAAATCCGAGTTTTGTCACGCCATAGGCGAACAAAGAGAAGCCCAAGCGCGAAAATGTGTGCGAAGACATTGACAAGTCCGTGTGCACAAGATCCAGCACCAACGAGGAGAAGCCTGGTCATGTCAATCCATACGCAGAGATTGAGCTTTCAAGACACGCAGAAGATCTCGACGACGGGGAGCTTTCAAAGAAGGCAAAGTCCAACACCGAGACCGTGAAATCAAAACGTGCTGTGCTGAAAATCAGCATCAACAAGTCAAGTCGAATCATGCTTCGAATCAAAATCAACAAACCGAAACGTGCATGATCCAAAGCAAACGCCGAAAAGTCTGCTCTGGTAAAGCTTTGTGCCGACAACACAAATCCGATGATGGCAAAGTCCAGCGCAAACAACAAAAATCCTGATTGGGCTTCACCCATCGGCGGCGACATGAAACCCATGCATGTCTTGCTTTGAATCGACAATGAGGAGGCCAAGTGAAGGAAGTCAAGGGCCAACATAGAAGGTCCCAGGCAAGATATGCCAAAAACCAGAAATGCGAAACCAATTTGCGCCGTGCTTCGCAAAAACAACAGAGATTCAAATCTAACGTGGTTCGGCACCGGCAGGAATGATTCTAAGCGTGCATAGCTTTGGATCAACACCATTGAGTCTAGGAAGGCATTGTCTAAGACCAAGGGGGTGAAGCCTGAACACGCCCTAGCAAAAACGAATGCTGTGAAGCCAAACCTCTCGAATGAGCGCACAAAGAAGGAGGATGCCAGATGTCCGAAGTCCAAGAGTGACAAGGAAAGTCCCAGATGTGCGAGACTTCTGATGGACAAAGAGAAGTCCATGTTGATCATATCCAGAACTAAAGTCACCGAGCCCACTTTGGCAAAAGATCTCAGAAACAGGGCAAAGTCCAAATGCAAATGATCCAAAACCGACAAGGTCAATTCGAATTTTGTGGAGCTGGAGGCCAGCAACACTGACTCAATGCGACAAAGAGATTGTGCTGATGATGACAGGCCCAGTCGCAAGGAATCCAACGTTGACACCAACGGCTCGGCTCAAACCAATCCAACCACCAAAGAGCTTGATCCATAGCAAGAAGAGTTATGGAAAAACAAGAAGAAGTCGAGTCTCAGGTAGTCAGGGATTGACATGGGAAAACCAAATCTGGTGACTCCCAAAACAAATGCCATGAGACCCAAATGAGAGGAGGATCTCAAAGACGACAAGGAGTCCAAGCGGGCGAAGTCCGACACTGACAAATTCAAATCTGGCTATGAAAAGCTCCTGATCAAAAGAGAAAATCCCAAGGTCGTATAGTCCGACACAGACAGCAATGGCTCCACCCTCAAACAGCTCAGCAACGAAACGACAAAGTCGAAACAACCGGAACTATGCACCGGAGGTGTCGATCCGAGGTGTGCAAAGTCCAACAAAGACAAGCTGAAGTCGAAATGGGTCCTGTCAAATGTGGATGCCGCAGATCCCAAGTGCATCATGCTTCTGAGCAACATGATACTACCCAGCTGACTGAAGTCCAAAAGCAGCAACAAACTGCCCAAAGTCATCCTTCTCAAAGCAAACAGAAGTAGGTCAGGACAGATCATGGATTGTGGCAATGGCAATGAGCCAAGGTGCAGGAAATCCAAGGCCGAGGCCGAAGAATCCATTTTGGCCATTCCCAAGACCAAAGGCATGGATCCCATGCGAAGGAATTGTTGCGGTGACATGAAAAATCCGCATCTTGCGTAGTTCAACACCAAGAGTGAAAACTCAGATCTGGTGAAGCTTTGGACCAAAGACGTGAAACCTGGGATGAAAAAATCCAGCACCAGCAGAATGAGGCCAACTCGACCACGAGATAAGACAAACAGAAAGGAACCCGGTCGACCCAAGCCGTGGACGGACAATGTCAAGCCAAGATGCAAAAGGTCCAAAACCAACAAGAAAGAGTCAAATCGAGCTATGCTGTGCAGGAACGAAGGTGATCCCAAATGTGTGCTGTCTAAGACTAACAGGATTGAACCACAACATGAAATTCCGATCGCTGACGGTGTTAGACCAAATCGCGCGAGCTGCCGCAGCAAAAGACTGGAGTCAAGGAGGGAAAAGTCCAAAACTGGAGGGATGAAACCAAGGTGTGCTCTACCCAGCAGAGACGTGCTGGAGTCAAGGCAAACGAGCTGTCGGATAGAAACTGACAATCCAAAGAGTACCTTGTCAAACACAGGAGATATCAATTCAAGCCTAGAGCAGGACATGATTGAAAAGCAGAAGCCCAACCGCGCAAGTTGCTGCAGAGAGAGAGAGGATCCTAAAGTGCTGGAGTCCAAAACAAACAAACCTGGCTCAAGGCGTGAGAGACTGAAGGGCGAGCACGCCAGTCCCATTCTGGCGAAGTCCCTCAGCAACAGGGAGGGGTCAAGGTATGCAAGGTCCGAAGCCAACGTCAAAAATTCAAAACGAGCCAATCTGACGGTCAACATCGATGAATCGACACACGCGGGGCTTCTCATTGACAGAATGGAGCCAAAGACTGCGTGATCCACTGCAAAAGCCATCAATCCGGTTCATGCGAGCGCTCTTGAAAACAGGAAGAAGTCCAAATGTAGGAGATCCAACACTGACGACGACGAGTCAGAGAACACTTCGCCAAACACCAGCAACATTGAGCCCACACGGAATGTGGATCGCGAGGACAAGCTGAAACCTGGCCTGATAGGATCTAGGATTAACACCAAGGGCTCTAACCAACTGAAGCTCCTTAAGAACAAACTGAAGCCCAACTGCGTCGCATCAAGGACTGGTAAAGGAAGATCTAGGCGAGCCATTCCCAGCACCAACACACAGAGGTCAGATCGCATAGGGGAACGCAGCAACACAGAGGAACCCATCTTGGCATGGTCAAACACTGAAAGTGTCAAGCCCAGTTGGGTGAGCGATCGAACTGGCAGCATCAATGCCAGGTGCAAAAAGTCCAACACCAACAGGGACGGATCAAGTCTGGTTGCGCTGGATGCCAATGATGATAGACCTTGGATGCCATGCATGATGTGTCATGTTGCTATGACATGCTATGACTGTGACAGTTGTGTCATTGATTTTCACACAAGGATTGAAAAGGATTGAAAAGGATTGAAAAGGATTGAAAAGGATTGAAAAGGATTGAAAAGGATTGAAAAGGATTGAAAAGGATTGAAAAGGATTGAAAAGGATTGAAAAGGATTGAAAAG
>Ga0126342_10012749_pt1 | contig 14954 bp, 11 predicted proteins | sample Cyp1metagenome_FD_92528 | JGI IMG/M metagenome (GOLD analysis project Ga0126342, IMG submission 92528) | Coral microbial communities from Lord Howe Island, Old Settlement Bay, Australia - Cyphastrea 1 metagenome | ecosystem: Host-associated > Invertebrates > Cnidaria > Coral ...
ATTTCAGGAACCTAAATTGGAGGTACCTACCATATATAAGGCCTATGTAAGGGAATATTCCCCCAAAATATGGCCTTATATGGTACAGTACCTCCATTTTAGGATCCTGAAATTCCCATTGATTGCCTCTCCATTTAGGTGTGAAAATTGGGGGTACCAATTTTGAGGCCCACAAGTCATTGATCGATACCAATTCCGGCCATGTTTGGAGGGATGTTAAAAATGTGGCCACTAATGCCACTATAGATGTTGCGGAAGAATGGGAAATCAAAAAACACATGAAGCCCTGGTTTAAATCAAAAAACAACTACAATTTGTACCCTCTAGTAAACTAACATAACTATGGAAAATCACCATGCTATTAATTCTTGTAAATCCACTATTTCGACTGGGCCATTTTCAATAGCAAACTGTAACAAATTACCAGAGGGTAAAAGTGTAATTTTACGAGAAATGGGTGGAAGTATCTACGCCAGAGGCCTGCAGGATCCGAAATTTTCGACCTTGGTGTGGGCTGAAGTGGGGTGTGGGAGATGGATGGTTGGTGATTCCTCCTGTCTAAGACCATCCTAACTATGGAAAATCATGGGAAATCACCATTTTCAATGGGTAAATCCACTATAGAAACCATTGTTGAGTTTTGAATTTCAGGGAATTTCTGGGCCAGCTGGGAGAATGTTCATGTTTTGGGCTATATCCTGTTACCTCGGCCTAGGCCTCTCCATCCCAAGTATCGTTTCTTGGGGTGTATTTTATCCAAGGTGGGGATGATACTTTTATGATCATCTATGTAAATGTATGATATATATTTGTATATATAACTGTATATAATAACTGTATATTATAACTGTATATTAGTGTGTATATATATAATCATAATGTGGATATGATATGTTTGAAAAAGGAAACTCTCTGCTCATGCACGTGAGCCTTGAGTTGGTCTACATGGTGCTTCTAGGCCACATGGACACCCACATTGCAGGAGTAGCATAGATTCAGTGCAACAGTCTCTGGTTGGTGGTATAACTTACCCTCTGGTAATTTAACGTAGCTATGGAGAATCACCATTTTTAATAGGAAAATCCACTATAAATGGTGATTTTCAATAGCTACGTTAAATTACCAGAGGGTAATCTGCCAGCCCTGGGACCACAGTTTCACCAGGGCCGGGACTGCTCGGGCTCTGGGGGCGTCTCCAGGACGGCTGGCCTCGGGGTACTCCCTGGTGGGTGGCAGGTCTCAAATCATCCAAAGGGATTATGTAATGATAGTGGTTATGTCATACCAATAATAGTGGTTATATATGGTTATATGATGGGATTGTAACAAATTATATATATAATTATATATATATAGTTATATGTATATATATATATATATTATATATATATGTATGGTTGGTGTTTTTTCGCCACCCCTCTGAAAAATGATGGAGTGAAAGTCAGTTGGGATGATGAATTTCCCAACTGAATGGAAAGTCATAAAAGCCATGTTCCAAACCACCAATCAGACAAACTTGTATTGAAAATTATTGAAACATATTGCAACCCATGCTTTGGCAATGTTTTGGAGATCCATTTTGAAGACTGTGAGATACCAATTTACTCTCCAGTAAATTAACATAGACCCTGCCAGATAGGGGTTGGAAGATTAGTTTCCATTACAAATTGGTGATTCTCAGGGTCTATGTTTATTTACTAGAGGGTAGATCCTATATTTGAAAGAATTTTAAAAATGGAACTCATAAAATCCAGTTCAAGTTGTCAAACCACAGATTGAAACAAGTTGCCAGAAATTCTGTCTCCCCTTGGCGGTGATAAAAAAAAACAACCAAGGACATGGGGACCCAGAGCTGTAGGATGTCAGATGTTGGATTGACTATCCTCAGATCAAATTTCATCAGTACCCTCCGGTAGTCTAACCTGGCAAAGGAATGTTCGATGGATATACAATCCATAGGTCGACCAAATTCACCAAGGCTTTCTGACAAAATGCTTCACCACAGGCTGAGAATTCTCAATCAACTTTGGATCGCGGCTCTCCAGTACTTGGGGCCAAACATCAGGTGCAACAGAATATATTGTATATTATATAATGTATTGTAATATCTTGGCTCCTCTAAAATTTTGTGTGCCAGCTGTAACCTTTCAGAGATTAATTGTTATGACTCCCCTTTCCTGTTGCTCATCTCCCCCTTTGGGTGTGAATTCACATTACTACCCTGCTTATGGCATCCCAAAATGTTGTCGGAATTAATCCTCAGGTATCCGGTAAAATACCTAATTTCAAGAATGCCTACAGCTTCCTATACTGATCTCCCCAAACTCTCACTTGATTTAGGGCAAACAATGGCAAACATATACACGGGAAACCAGTCGAAAAGAATGTTATTTACCCCCAAACAACTCCAAATTCCGATCTAAATTGATCCTCTCCAAAAAAAAACTGAAACTTAGGCTGTTTTTACCTCAAATCTCTTTTAATCGTCCCTCGGTATTCCCCAACGTGTTTTCCCTTGACTCATCCCTGGAGGCAAGTGGCGTCACTTCGCCCGTTGGCTCCGCAGCGGCTTCCTCGTTGATCTCCGCCTGTTCCGCAGCGGCGCAGGCTTCGACCGGCTCCGCAATGGGCGTCTCTGCTGGACTTGGGTCCTGCGGTAGCCATGTAGCCAGACAGCCATGGACATCACTGGAATAAAAGGCAGTCTCATGTGGACACCCGTAAAACCCATTTGAGCAGTGTGATAGTGATGAGTCTGAGTTGAAACAAGTTGATGGATTGTGAAAAATTACCCCCATATGCAGTAGATATGTAGATTGCAAGAGTATAAGATCTGATTAAATCATAAATCACCTGGGCTCTTTAACACATTATGATACAAAAAATGAAATTGTTTATTCTGGTTGCTTTGCCAGGATTTCTACAGTGGTTCCATAATGTTCCATATGTCCTCGGATCACTTCATGTTATGATGATTACCAGCCTGAACAAAATACTCATCCTTACTTTTGAGTACTTTTGATAGGATTTCACGGGCATATCACAAGAAAGTCATGAAAGTCGGTTGTCACATGTTGTGACCCTCTCCGGAGATTCCAATGCAGAGGTACCATTTCCAGTCCATCTTCTCCTTCTCTTCGACTGTCTTGTCATTCTCCTCTGCCTTGATGTCACTCTTGTCCCCTTGCGGTGCCTACATGTCACATGAAGGAAACAAGCCCGGGCCCAGTGTTCTGTGCAAGAAACCGATTGGTAGCTCCAGTGACTGCCAGCAATATCGGAGCTTTAAGCATAAGCGTGGATCTGCAAGAATCCTCAACGTACAAAATCGGCTACATGTACATAGTTGAGCATGATCGATTTGTGACTTTTTGGAAGAATCAGTTTCATGTCAACATATGTCAACATACCAGAATAGACTTAGCATCATCCACTCAACTACTATAGTGCTTCACAGCCAAAAGCCACAATCTAGCCACCAACAGCCTTTTGTGCAGCTTCGTCAGCGGCACCTGTGGCAATCATGGATGTTCATCCACCATGTTCAAACCCCATACCATTACTGTTGACTATTATAGTGACTATATATCCCGTACCATTACCATTACCACTAAATACCTATTAATTAATTATATAATATTTATATAATTATATAATATATATATAGAGACACCCGTATCAATCCCCACTAAACTGCCATATTTCTATTGGTGATTTCCTCACCAGTCGAACTGGGCCTGGGGCTTTGATGGCAAATCCCACACTTAGATGTCTTTTAATCCTCTCTGAATGGATCTGTTTTCTGATGTGCTAAAACCAACAAAATAAACCATCCCCAACATATAAATACATATAAATACATATAATCCCTAATATCATCTTGATGGTAAAAACAATGGTTTCCAGTTACCCTCTGGTAAATTAACATAGACCCTGGCACATATATAGGGGTTGGAAGACGAGTTTCCATTAAAAATGGGTGATTTTCAGGGTCAACAAGTCTATTTACCAGAGGGTAATCCCTAATATCACCTTAACATGGCTGGTAACTATGGGAGTTGATGTCATAGGATTTATCGTAAGATTCCCAGGAGATGACTCAGATGACGCAGCGCAAGCCAGCGCGCACCGCGCCAGCGCTTGCGCCTGTCTTTGGCTCATGGGTTTCACCTTTCCTGCCGTGGGGACACCCATGGACACCATGAAATCCAGAGTTTTGATGAGTTTAGGAAGCTCAAAAACCTCAAACTCCGCAGAAAAATGACTGTTGTATCAAATCATATCGGAGTAATTGATGCGTATACAGGGAGAGTAAGAGACATGATGATTTTTCCACAAAGTTTGAATGCCACAAAGTTTGGAATGTTCCAGTGATTCAAAAAAACTGACCTTCTTCTGAAGAGTCATGCCAGAAACAACAAAAAAACACAACGCCACGCCACGTCACCAAGCACCGCAATGAGAGCGACACATGCGACACCTCTTGGCCCTTCCTTTCGGTTTCAGCCAAGCTTGGCCCCACTCCTGGGCGAAGCATTTTAATGTTTGGAAACATGGGTATAACTTGTAATTAACCAGCAAACTGGATTCCAATGGTCCCAAAACTTGTTGGTTCTATGAATTTTATCCTGAGATAGCCGGAAAATGTTCAAACATGTCCAAAGATCACACACATATGTATCATTCAAGACCGTATCACTGGATTGGTTTCAGGGAAACATCTACAGGAAGCTTGTTACCCCAACTTTGAGGTTTCCTGTGAATTATCTTAAACCAAGTCTTGGAAATGACTGTACCCTCCGGTAACCAACCATAGCTTTTTTAATCCCCCATCTAGTTCCAGTGGATTTTCGCACAAAAATCCCCATGCAGAGGATTTTCCAGTTAGACACGTTTGATTGCCAGATGGTACATCATTATTACATCCCATTAAATCCTTGCCTGTTGATGGTGAAATCTCTATGAAACCCGCATAATCACCCGTTTTCCTACTTCAACCTCATTAAATCCCGTTAAATCACCACTTAAGTAAGCAACTTAGTAGGAAAACCTATGGAAAACCTATGGTTTAATGAGCTTTAATTTCTATGGTAACCCCCATACTCACCGCGACTTGGAGACGACTGGAGACTGGGACTTCGGACTTGTGACTCGTCCAGTTTCACCTTGCGATTACCAGAGCGGAGATATGGTGATTCAACTGGATTTGATGGAAGTTAACCATCCAAAATGGCGTTTTAATCGTGATTTAACCAAGAAATATTGTGATTTAATCAGATTTAATGGGATTTAACATGATTTAACCATCAAAAAAGTTATTTTATGCTGATCTAATGGTGTTCAATGGGGGTTAATGGATGTGTAATTGGGACATGGTGGAAGATATAACCAACAATAATATGTATATGGGTGCGCCATGATCGCAATTCTAACGGGGAAATAATGATAAATGATAACTCATTTCGGGGGGTACCCTATTTACAAACAAACTACTATGATGTGAAGTCCCATCGTTCAGTGACGTTTTTAGACTAGGAAGTGGACATGTCTGTGAAAACGTGCTTGTTTTCCGAGTTGGTAGGCCAAATTAGACCAAGTGGACATGTTTTATTTTTAACAATACACTGACCAGGTATCTTTCTTTGAGTTTTGTGCCCCATTGACTCAGCAACTCATCCCCCAAAAATACCTGGTTGGGGAACTGCTTCCATTTGGTCCTTACAATCAAAAACTATGAGAGATTTGATCGCATCACTGAAACTGATAGAGCAATTGTTTTTTTTGTTTTAGGTTGCTGATCATCTGGTACATTCGCGGCTCAAAATTGGCGGTCAAGCCGTTGGAAGTAGCGTGTCTTTGAGGTCCTCATGGGCCCAGATGTTGGCCGTCTCGATCTATTGGGCTTCCCTACCAGTTGGACGGTCAAAGTCTTACTTTGGACCTCAGAGGGGTCGATTGTGGGTCCGATTTTTCATGGCATTCACATGTTTTAAGCCTTGATCAATGACATCCTCAGATATAAAATAGAAGGGACATGCTGGGGACGCTTCAGCACCCTGAAAAATGTGCAAGATTGTTGTGTCCAGCCTTTCTCATCCTTTCTCACCTGTTGAGGCTCTTGAGACGGAACCTTTGACCCGTCTTTGCAGGGGTTCGTTTCATCCTGCTATAAACCAATATCATCATTCCAAGAGAAAATCCATAGGCTTGTCCTAGTGGGCCCTTCCTATGTATAGACAATGAGAGATATACCCAATCTGGTTCAAATATTCGCCAGCCACTCTTTCACGGCCCATCATGGAATCACTGTTTTGTCACAAAAAATGGAAATATCAACTCCATCAGTTCATCATTGCATTTTGCATTGGTAGATTGCCATATTTGGGGGGTAAGGGGTAAGGTAAATTTTCAATTCTTCGACAAACAACTTGCGACATTGTTTGCTATATGTTATTATGCAGAAATTCCATTCTGTTCCATTATATCCCCATGTTTCCAAATTCAATCCCCCATGTTTGAGTGCAAAAACAACAAACCATGTTAAAACTTCAACCTGCTATTGATAAAATATGCTACCTACCCGGGACCTACCTCAGTTAAATCCAAACCATCTGAGAATGAGACATGTCCTTAAATTGTAATGTTAGTACTGTTGGTAAAACAATGCCATAAACCATCCCCGAATTCACCATAAATAGGTGCTATAAACCATTCTCAAATGGGTGGTTTATTATTATTTTAACCACATTATAGTGAAAATCATGATACACCATCATTGTTTAATGTTTTTCCCCTAATTCTTTGGGATACTAAACCACTCTGGCATCATCCGTTGAAATTCGGTTTCCCCGGCATCTTGGACGGTCTTCCCATCGATGCAATGAGGCAAAACCTGGCCGGGTTCATGGCTTGGAATACGCAGCATGTATGGTGAATAGTGACCACCCCTTTCCCCTCCCCGGGAAGAAACACAAATATGTACATATGGGGGCTTTGTAAAACGGTGGTCTAAACCAACCATTTTGGGGATCCTCCAGATGTGGAAACCCCCATTTAGAAAAATGTTAAACATGCGCCTGCTGACATTGATTGTCATTGTAAAAAACATATTTCATTTCGAGTGACCCCAACCCTGACACACTATTCGGACATAGTTTGTGGCATATCATCTGGAAGTATCTATGGCGTAAAATTCTGACATCTAATATCATCTAATGACGTTCTTTCTGGCATATGCTCTGAGATTCTTTCTGCCATTCTATCTGGCATCTATTCTGACATGTTTTCTGACATTCTCTCTGAGATGTGTTCGGGTCCAGGCGTGGCAAAAATCCAGAGACCCTCACCTGGCAAGGAAAAAACACGTGTCGACCTTCCTCCAAATTTGCTATTGGGTAATATGAATAGCTACATGTGGTAGATATGCATTGTGCATTTGGACATTCCAAAACGTCACAGAAGTTGTTGTGTGTTTTTGGATGCAACACATATGTTCTCCTTAGCATTTACCCGTCAATATCCTCAATGGATCCTCACCGCACCTTTCAAGTCCAAGAGACCTAGAACAACCCAATGACCATTCAAATGAAGACCCCACTACTGGCAAACATGGACCGAACATTGGCACGGATCAAAAACCACATTGATTAAAAAGTGGTTGGGAAATAAATGGAAATAAAATGACATATATACCTTAAACGTTGGTATTGTTATATTGTCAGTGGTTCATCTGGTACCAGCACCGATGGGGCATGAGTCAAAATTTAGGACAAAACACAGGGGATTACTGATGTTGAACCGTTGGTCATGAGACATCACATTCTGGGCTACCCGATTTTGCCACCCAACATGATCGCAAGGCCTGCTTCTAATTTTTCATCGAGGTGCCAAGTGTTTCTCGAAGTAACGATTTGGCGATACCGAATTGAAACTCACATGCACAGATCCTGGAAGCAGGAATGGTTTGAGCCCACTGCGAATAAGAAAACACGTGCCAGATATCTAGCACACCAAATATACATCATTTGTATCTGGATTAAATCCTTAATCATCCCAGTTGATACAAATATACACCATTCAGATATACATATATGTTTCAATTTGATCAAATTTGGCCAACACACCATTGATACATCTATGTTGGAAGGAAAGATCTGCAGATTGTGCCCAAAATAGTCCATTAAACAACGCTGCAGCATCTCCGATCGTTGGTAAAAAAATTCGTCAAAATCGTTGACCCTTCCCGGCAAAACGTGCAGTCGGCCCACAGGTTTCAGGTTTTTTTTGCCCTAATTGGAAAATAATCACACATTTTCACAACATTTTCTGAAGCGCTCCCAGAATTGTAAAAACAAAATGGTTTTCCTCTCCTGTTAGTTGTTTGCATTCCTTGTCCCCCAATTTGTAGTTCTGAATTGGCCCTCACTTGCCTCTACTCCCCTCAGCCTCGCAACAGAGTTGACTAGATCATATTGATATTTTATAGTTCCGTTATGTCCCAGTTCAACAGATGCCTGTTTATTGCAATTAATTGCATTGGTTGTAATTATCGGGATCATTTCTTTAAAAAAATAGTAATTTCAATCAGCCGACCACCGTTTATCATTTTATCGGCCAGCATCATTTGTACATATTATTGTGTGAAGGCAAAACCTATGTGTGTGTGATACCTACACACATACATGTAAACATGTAGATATATAGATAGGTTGAAATGACATTTATTTATATATATATAAATAACTGGACAATTTCAAATATTGATATATATATATATTCATTTATTTATTTATATGATATTTTTTTAAAAAAAAAAACAGTAAAAACCATATCTCCGAACACAGGAAATTATATCTTAGAAAACAAAGATCGATGAACAACTATGATACATGTAAAATATTCACAAATTTACATCCGGTAGGCTAGACACATATCGTCTCCCCGCGGCCCTGTGCCCGGATCATGTCCTGCTGGTTCCGCCTCATTGGGCGGCTTTGCTTCGACCTGAACCCATTCCGTAAGGGCTCTGTCGATTGATTTTTTATGGGCATAATATGGCTTAATATGGATATATTGACATTTTTCTGTACCAGTACCTGAAGCATTAAAGGAAAGACTTTATATATACATATATATATATATAAATATGATGTGAATATGGATGTGTGGGATACCAGCCACATGTTGTGGGTCAGTCAAAAAATGTTGTAGACCAGCGAAGCCAATTGGGAAACACAGGGATGCAAATATAAATACGGTGATTTTACATTATTCAATGCATGTCCTAGAAAACGAATGCCTCCTCCCAAAAATGGCAAACGTAGACACAAATAAATATAGATAGATAGATAGATTAGATTAGATTAGATTAGATTGGATTGGATTGGATTGGATTGGATTGAATTGGATTGGATTGGACTGGATTAGCTTAGATTAGATTAGATTAGATAGATAGATAGATAAATAGATAAATAGATAGATGCATAGATAGATAGATAAACTGATAGATTGGTAGATTGATTGATAGATAGATAGATAAAAAGATAGATAAAAAGATAAATAGATAGATGCATAGATAGAGAGATAAACTGATAGATTGATAGATTGATAGATAGATAGATAGATAAATAGATAGATTGATAGATAGATAGATAAATAGATAGATAGATAGATAGATAGATAGATAGTTAGAGCGATAGATAGTTAGAGCGATAGATAGATAGATAGATAAATAGATAGATAGATAGATAGATAGTTAGAGCGATAGATAGTTAGAGCGATAGATAGATAGATAGATAGATAGATAGTTAGAGCGATAGATAGTTAGAGCGATAGATAGATAGATAGATAGATAGATAAGGTAAGATAAGATAAGATAAGATAAGATAAGATAAAATAGATAAGATAAGATAGATAGATAGATAGATAGATAGATGGATGGATGGATGGATAGATAGATAGATATACACACATTATATATATATGTATAAATGTGTATGTTGAATTTGGATCAGCCGTGACGACCCCTGTTTGCGAAGTTGCACTAACGCTGATTGTGAAACGGGATGGGAAAACTAGCGTTTGTTCTCCGAAAACCGACCATAAGTCAATGCAACTTGGGGCGTATCCGTTGCCCCATTTGGATTGGGGCTTGGTTCCAAGTCTACATGCAACGCTGTAGCTTGGTGAACACAAACAAACATCATATGCTGCAGCTGCAAAAGAAATGGCGGGTCTCAAACTATCTCAATGGAGTCTAGCCCAAAGCTGCAACGCTTTTTTTAAACTAAAAACAGCGCCCACCCACCCTTCCAAGTTGCATCATTTTTACTGGTCTCCTGCCAACCCCGGTTGCTGCCGTTTCCAGGAAGTTACTTGCGTAAAAGGGAGGCAAGGACCAGCAAGAATTGAGCTTCCCAAAGTTCGCAATTATCAACATCAACTTTGATGACTGCGTGCGCACGTGTGTCTGCGGCAACCAGGTCAACACATTGTAGCGTCAGATTCTCAATTGAAAGTGCTTCAATATCTCTTCGAAAGAGGCCAGAAGTTGCGAAACATTGCTGACCTTTGATACCGATAATTTTGCACCGTAAGAAGTAGTTATGACCATTATATCTGAGCTTCATTTGGGGCAAAAACTCAAAGCATCGACCCATGAAAACCTGCTTCCCAATGTTTAATCCACTGCAAACCATCTTCCGGAGGCCCTGTTTCGATGGAAAGGAGCAGGAAACTACTACTATCTCCAATGTAATTCAGTCCTGTGCAAAGGACTGTGCCTTCCAATATGGCTTTGTCACGTCTAGCCTCAGGTGCCTTGCAAAAGACCAATATGTCTTAGCTGTGTGGGTTACTATGGCCCCTCTCTTGCATGGTGTACCCAATCTGGAGATAAACCCTAGGAAAAGGAGGCTCTTGACGGTTGGAATCCTTGAGGCCTCCGTCTTGAGACCTGTTTTTCACCACTCCCAGCCGCCGGAAACCCAACAGGATTCGCAATCCTGAGACAGGAACTCAATCATGACGAAGCAATTAAAAGTTACCGATTGATACAAATTGTACCTCCATGAAAATGTGCCTTGTTTCAAAAAAAAGGAGATTTCCTGAAATAGTGCTACCCACAAAATACCCCCAAATCATCCATTTGAATTGTATTTTCCATTTATAAACCCTCCATTTGGGGGTACCCCCATTTATGAAAGCCCCCATATTATATTCATATTGCCAATTGCCAATATAGCCCACACGGTCCACCTGGCGCCCATCACAGACCCGTAACAAGAGCCTGCCCCAGGCCTCCAGTTGGTCGTGTTTACCGAAGTGTAACAAGAGGCTCCAAGAACTGTTAAGTTTCACCACACTTCATGACGCTTCACAACAACTGACTCCACGCTCACTCCACACTGACCCCACGGATTATCGATGAGTACGGAAAAAAAAATCTCGCAGCATTGGTATTTGATTTCCCTCCAAATCCCAAGTTTGCCCATGCCCAAACAATATTACTTGCCACCAAAGAATGAAAAAAAATTGGCAATACGTAGCGGTTTTGACTTTCGGCTTTCAGGATTTAGATGGATTTAGGGTTTTGGGCTTCGAGTTTTGAGTTTTGGGGTCAAGGGTTGAAACGCTTGTAGGGTTTTAGGCTTTGAGGCTTTTACCCCGGTCCTGTGGATTTGTCAGCAAGGTATGCCCTAACTCCACTGAAGTTCATCGGTTCATCATCATGTTCCAAATTACAAGGGGATTTTTGCGGGTATACCAAATGTTTAGACAAGCCCAAGTTGATAAAAGTTAGTGCACATATCAATATGTTCCAGTAATGATCATATGGTGTTATAATGTTTTTTAAAAATGAATATATATATATATATATATATACATATATATATAATTATATCAAATCAACAATAAGTAAATAATACATAAACTTCATCACAAAACAGAATCAATCAAAAAACAATAAACTTCATCACATATATCTCATTGTCATCTAATATTTTTTAATTGCACTATAAATCCCATTCTATCATCATTAAAACCCACTACCTCAAATTGATATCCCATTATACATTCATATCCAAGATACTATTGAGTATATCTACCATCTGGTCATTTAACCAAGGTATTAAAAAAGGATCGTTTTTAGTTTATGTTAAAACAATGTTATTTTACATAGGCTATGTTAGTTTGCCAAAAGGTAGATATAATCTATATGCCCTGTATATCATATAGTCAAACAATGAAACTTAAAATATCATACAATATCCTTAATATCATCATATGCCCTCTGGTAAACTAACATAATTATGGAACATAACAATTTTGTAGCTGGGTAAATCAACTATTTTCATGGTCCATTTTCTATAGCTATGTAACAAATTACCAGAGGGTAAATGATATTAAAAACCAAAATACTCCCCTTACCCACCATCCAAGTCAGCACCACGACCTGCACGGAGTTGGCTCTCACATTCGCCACATTGAAGACCACCACGATACGTCCGCCCTTTTCTCGAACCTGTGGCAGTCCAGAGTGGCCAGGGTTGGCTGGGAGAAATGGTGCTTTTATATGTTTTTATAGCATCAAATGCGGGGAGACTAGGGATTTAATGGTGATTTAATGAGACTTCATGCTGATATATGCTGATTTAATGGGGATATCATGGGATAAAATGCAAGATAATGGGGATACAATGGGATATCATGGAATATCAGAGAGATCCAACCAACCCCCCATGTCGGTCTTTCCCAATAGTACATGGTTTTTTGTTGGATCATCGACAACCCTCAGATTCTCCATATTTCAGGATGGCTAAAAATCATATCAAATCCCATATATTTCTGGTTGGTGGTATACCAACCAACCATCTTGAAAAATGATGGAGTTCGTCATTGGGAAGGATGACATCCCATATATGAAATGGAAAATAAAACATGTTTGAAACCACCAACCAGATTTTTCCATGGTCTGGCTCAAAGCAGTCTTGGGGGAGTCAATCATCTTATCCTTTTTCGGATCTTTTCAAGGCCAATACCATAGGGCCATTGGGCAGAGGCCATACGATGTTTTCTTGGGAGCCACCTTCAGTGAGTTTTACAACTCAGAGGCTAGATGTCACCAACAAAGAATCGATACAGTGGGATATTCACCAGCACATGTGAGAACATTAAACAGCAAACTCTGGGGATAGCATGAGAACAAAGATTGTCTATGGCCTTCAAGACAATGGGGCTTCGACCACCAGACATGACCATCAAAACATCATGTTTCTCCCAACATGTCTAAAACCCAAAAGTTGGATTTCGCCAAAACACCCATATAGCCACCACTACTTTTGGACACTGATTTATAAACAATCCCATGACTCGCAGTCATCACAACGTTGATTAGAATCTTATGTACCATATTATTCAAAATGAGACACTCTAAATCGTATGATATCATATTGTATATTGTAGACTGTCTCATTTTACAGAAATATATCAGTACATATAGTGTATAGCAACGTATAGTAAAGTTTATAGCCTATAATCTAAAGTATTTGGTATAGTACATAGTACAGTACCAAGGTTATAGTATGCTCGACTATATAATATTAATCTATAGTATAATGTGTTAAAAAAAAGTCACGATCTATAAGCTATCAAATTAAATCATAGTACAATACACTACATTACTTTATACTAATTATATATCATGACTAATATACCTGGTTAATTCTGGTTACAAATGTTACAACTCTTCCCTGCATGGCCCAACTCCTAGGGCTTTGACACTTGCTGGAGGATCCTTAGAGCTGCTGCTGCCAGACAAAGGGTTGTGGATGGCATGGAAACTGGGCATGGAAACTGGGCATGGAAACTGGGCTTAGAAACTGGGAAGAAAACTCTGAAACCCGCCATTGGAGACTTTTGAAGACTTCAAAGTTGAAGAAATTCTATGACAATCTGATAGATCTTGGGGCCAAGAAACTTGCGCTTCTGCCATCCTCTGTCCCTTTCGCAATGTAAAAAACAAACAAAAACCAACCAGAATGCAATTTTCCAACACTAAGTTGATCATCACCAATAAGCATTGTAAAAGCGTAGCCTCTTAATCGCCCTGGCTGGTGCTTTAAACAACTAGTAATCATCCTATCACTTGTCGGGTGGAAATACATGAAAACACTGGACTATTGTCAGCTTCTAAAATCATCAATTTATCAATTTCAATTAAATATGTTCATGGAATGGTCAGTTGTATGTTGTTGATGATACAACCTGGTTATAACAATGGCCTGGTTTTCTGTTCATCGCCGGACTTCCGCCCTGAGTCTTGGGCGATGGGTGCTGGGGCCATGGATCAGTGACGCTCCACCCGCGCGGCAGCATGAGCGGATCTTTGAGGTGTTTTTTCGCGGTGATTTTTGGACACTCTGCGGGGATTGCAATCTTCATAAACATGCAGGCTTTCTATATCTATAGGTATAAACATAAGTGTCTTCATGTGTTTTATATCGTATACATGCATTTGATTGATCCGACAAAGTGATGGTTGGATGGTTGGATGGTTGGATGGTTGGATGGTTGGATGGTTGGATGGTTGGGTTGGTTGGGTTGGTCGGGTTGGTTGGGTTGGTTGGGTTGGTTGGGTTGGTTGGGTTGGTTGGGTTGGTTGGGTTGGTTGGGTTGGTTGGGTTGGGTTGGTTGGGTTGGGTGGATGGGTGGATGGTTGGATGGTTGGATGGTTGGATGGGTTGGGTGGATGGGTGGATGGTTGGATGGTTGGATGGTTGGATGGTTGGATGGTTGGATGGTTGGATGGTTGGTTGGTTGGTTGGTTGGTTGAACGACTCACAGCAGTAGCCGTGGTCCACCGGCACAACCTCCACCAGCAGATCTCAGGGTCAGCTCCGGAAACGTCATTGCTGCCCTCCCCGCAAGCTTCTGGTGGCCTTCTAGAGCAGAAA
>Ga0126342_10012750_pt1 | contig 14954 bp, 16 predicted proteins | sample Cyp1metagenome_FD_92528 | JGI IMG/M metagenome (GOLD analysis project Ga0126342, IMG submission 92528) | Coral microbial communities from Lord Howe Island, Old Settlement Bay, Australia - Cyphastrea 1 metagenome | ecosystem: Host-associated > Invertebrates > Cnidaria > Coral ...
ATATGTAATATTTAATGTGTAATATATAGTATATAATATATAGTATATAATATATAGTATATAATATAGAATAAATAAATACTATACAATATAAATAATATATAGTATTCAAAATATAATGTATACTACATAATACACAATATGTAGTATAAAAAAAAAATATATATACATATAATATATATAATATATCTTGGTAAATTATAATAATTCACGAACCTGAATTAAGGCCATTTGGGGATGATTTCCCTTACTAACCATGATTCCAGTGAGGTCGCAGTGAGGTCGTTTTAATTTACCCAGAATATATATATATATAATATAATTATACAGTACTATATACTTGTTGTTCATATCCAAGGTATTCCAAGGTGCTCAAAGTCCCAGCACCCGCACCAGGGACCCCCCCGTGTCCGTTGCGGCGGGAAGCGGGGCGTGGGCAGCGGAGAACTCGTGGCCAGCGACGACTTTGGTCGCTTGGAGCGCGGGGAGTATCTGCTAGGCCTTGGATTTCTCTGAAGTAAGCTACAAAATCCAGTTGGGTTTTTGATACCCTCTGGTTATTTAACATAGCCATGGACAATCCAAAATATATCCAGTTGGGTTTTTTTGATAATATTTTGATACACCTGGTGATAGTTCAGAATATATCCAATATATATCCAGTTGGTTTTTTTTGATATATTCTGATACACCTGGTGATAGTTCAGAATATATCCAAAATATATCCAGTTGGGTTTTTTTGATATATTCTGATACACCTGGTGATAGTTCAGAATTGGGGGGTGCCAAAAAAGATATAAAAAGAGTGAGATTTCAAGGGGTTGCAATTTCCATAGCACGAGTACGCGTTAGCCCCCACAATGTAAATTGATAGAGTTTACTTGTTTTTATCCTGGATTGGCTAGCTGCTTGTTCTTAGCCCCTGACAACAACTGCTGCGCTCTGCTACATAAGACTGTAATTCCCCAATCTGCCCCTTACTAAAGATAGGCACCCAATTTCAATATCATCTTGGCCATGCTAATCCCAGTGACATCTCAAAAAGCCTTCATATCTATGGTTCAGCGGTCGGTTCGTCCGAGGCGCGTTCGTTTCACCTCGGCTTTGCGAAGTTCCTGCTGCGCCTGCTGCTGCAACAGCCGCTGCTTCGCATCAAAGGCGCTTCCTTTCCTCGGAGGTCCCAGTATCCCATGGTGACCCCCGGTAGTGTACACCTCTGGTAGTCGCGGCATTGGCATGGTTTTTCGCCGCTGAAAAACATTGACTATGGCAACATGAGAGAAGCAAAGGCGATGTATCCAACCATCACGATTCAATTCAATAGTCTTGATCATACAGATGAGGCATCAAACTGGTGATTTCGTGAAACTCAGGAATGAGGCTAAATCATACAAGTGCACAGGCCAGACCATCTTTTGCGGCAATTTACCTATGTGTTGTGTCTTTTGCCCTGGTTGAGGACTATGTTTACTGCCTATCCCCAGTATGGAACACCATGATCACCCCCCTGGACATGATCCGAATGGATTCAATACACTCTACCAGGGTTCCAGGGAATAACATCCTCAGGAGACAGTCGAATTCTCCGTACTTGGATGTACAATGGATTTATGATTGATAACCTAAGTTAGTTTACCCATTCGCACTGTTTCTATTTATGTATATAATTGTATCTATATGGTATATGTATGTATATTATTGTATATTATAATTATTTGGTTTCTAAAGGGCTGACAGTGAGGGAAGCTTACAACTTCTACGAACACGTTGCCTTAAAAGTGTGACGAACTTTTACTCTGCCACTGTCCCACTCAAAGTTAGGTGCCTCCAGAAGCCGGGCCTCTAGGACTGGGAGCTGAGGATTTCTTCACATGGGGGAACCTCGTGTTTATCATTTCTCATCTAAAAATATCCAAAAGTGGTAGCTCAGTGCTTAGCAACTTACCGTGGCCACCGTGGGTTTGGATTTGGGGGTCATTTTGCGACATTCCCCAGCTGATCCAAAAGCTTTCGTTGATGTGTCCACATAATGACACAGCAGCTATAGACAGTCGCGAGAAGCCAGAAGATTCCAGATATAGCCAGCCATTCGTATCCCAACTTGGCTGGACTCACAACTACTCCAACTATGGTCAAATAGGTTGAGAACTGGTACTTGAAGGGCGCGCACATCCAAGGATGGTCATGACCCCGTGTAAACACATACTGGCATACACCCAAGTTGCAGTATCCAATTATCCATTTCTTCACCATTTCTCTGCAGGATCATCATGATAATCTTCGCATGTTTGTTGGTGATGCGGCAATTTCCTTTTACTATTTTTAACGGGGTAAACCAATGTAAACCATCCAAGCATTCAAACACAGCTGGTAGGTGCGAAATCGCACTTTCAACCCAAAAATCTGTGAGGGTCAACTGAGATCCTATTGGGGATGGAAAATAAAGATCCAGAACCACATGATTTCCTGACATCATCCTAATCTGGTTGGTGGTTTTAACCATCTTGAAAAATATGAAAGTCATGGGAAGGATGACATCCCATATATTATGGAAAATAAAAATCATGTTTGAAACCACCAACCAGATTTTAATAGTTCCTGTGCTTCCAGGCATTTCAGGTTTTTCTTTCATGTGCCATTGTGCCATGGCCCACATTTCCGTGGCAGCCGTGTAATGGGAATCCTCTCTACCCGCCCATGACTGGCTTGACCATGGCACATGGCACATGCCGATTTCTGGTGAAGCCAACAGTAAACCTACCACTGGGGATGGTAACATCTATATATATAATATATTATATGGTTATATTGGGGATGTGTTCTTTCCGTTTTTTTTGTGTGTTTGGTTCCTCATTTTCTGAAAAGTCCTCGAACCTTATTGGTCAAATCCGGAACCCCAACATCATCCGAACCCATCACCATGGGATTTTTATGTGATTGTCTTTTCCCCATGGTTCTATGTTAGTTCTCCGCAGATCTTTCGTCTACGTTTTTACTTGGGTGCATCCCAGGGATCGCAAGTGAGTAAGCACTTTCCCATCTCAAAATGATCCTCTAACTAAATGGAGGTATTAATGAGAAAATCATCTATTTCTATGGGCCATCTATACCATGGCTATGTTAGTCATAACCAGAGGGTAACTGGACTTTCCCCAGTCTACTTGAATGGCTTTGAAGTTGGTGAAGCACCCAGCTCAACCTCCCAACTCGCCCCAGCGTCGCGTGGTTTTTCACCTCCTCCTGGTAGATAGATCTCTCTTCGTCCCCGAGCTCGGACCAGGCCTGAAGATGGGCGAAGCTCCAATTCACTACGACAAAAATGTCATTTGGTAAGCTGAGGAATCAAAACCTATGAAACAAGGCAATGTTCCATACTAGTTACTAGTAGCTATGTTATATTGCCAGGGAGTATGTGTATCGAAATATGTTTGCCAGTGATTGGCATGATATGAGTGTAATCATATGTGTTCAATTATCAGAAAAAATGATTATAGAACCGACGAGAACATATCCGGATATCAGAATCTTGGTAAACGGATAATCACGCGAATATCGCCTGCAACATTCCAACATATGATATGATATGATATACGATATACGGTCTATGATGTATAATACATGACAATGATATATGATGTATGATATATGACATGTGATGGGTGACATGTGATGTATTACATATGATGCATGATATGTCATATATGATATATGACATTACATAATGTGATATATGAATCATATGTGCATATGCGTACTTAGTATACTACGTATGATTTTATACATAGAACTATATAGAACTACAACCATTTACCATAGTTTAGTTTAGTTCATCACTTTTCCTTCCTTGGATGCATATTACCAAGTACCAGGATGCACAGAACTCGCAGCATGAAAAATTGGCAGGTACCTCATTCCGATGAAAGCAATCGGCTGACCTTTTTCTGAAGGATGTGGCATACCTCTAACTGGCAAGTTTAGTGAGAAAATGATGAGAACCATCAAATTGGAGAATTGGGGGGTACCCATGGGTACCCTATTTTCAGAGAAACCCATATCCCACCATCTCATCCATACACGAATTATTGTACTGTGGTTGTGGTCCAACAAAACCCTGCAGTTGTGGTGATTGGAAAATCCTACTGGATTTCGGGTTGTGAATTGCGCATTGCGCATACTCCCGTCCCAGTGGTAAGGCACCGTCATGAAGATCCCAACCAATCAAGAAAGGCTATGAATGTCTCACCAATATGTCCCGAATTAAAAGATCCTATAAGTCCATAATGTGTCCAATCATTTGGAGGTGAGAATCACTCCCCCATGTTGAAAAAAAAAAGACGCCTGGCGAAGCATGGGGAAACCTGGGCGAAACAGGGCCCTGAGTGGATGAGATTGTCAAGAGCTTTCAATCATACGTCCAACATTGGGAAATCAAGAAATGAATGCAAAACACAACACCAAGCCTCACCATAGGTTTGTCCTAGTTGCTATTGTGATCTGAGGGTCAAGGTAAAAGAAACTGGTAAACCAACACGACATTGTTTTGCGATTCGGAAGGTACTCGAACCCAAATCGCAGGTGATTTCCCAACTTGTTTTATGAAACATTATGGTGAAGGCTGGTCTTGTGGCGGTTGTAGATGCACAATTGCCTGCAAATTGGTACTATTGGATAGAAATCTTGGCCAATAATCAGTTTCGACGTATGCAAATGATATGATGTAATTTCATATCCAACAATTTCTCCGAATTGTGCGACTTTACAAAATTTAACAAAATTTACTGAGTCAGGAATCCTAACTTGGACAAACAATCATTGTCTTAAACTGTCTGTTGAAAAAAAAATAAGTCAAAACCAATGCTAGCTCATGTGGAGGTTTCCTGAAATGGGGGAAAAATCATCCATTTATAGATGGATTTTCCCTTATAAACCATTCAGCTATTGGCTATTAAGGTACCACCATTTATGGAAACTACCATATGTGGCTGTCTTTCAGAGCTGGAAAATGAGGGCATTCTAACCTGAATGATAGTGATACAAGTTCTACTTATGTGTATTCCAAGTATCAAATGTATAAGTTATTCATTTCCAGCCCAATTGTAGCTGGCCCATCTTGCTGGCTCAAGCAACTCAGATGCACTCCTTCTTTGGACGCTTCTGCCCGACGCCTGCGCTGCTTCAATCCGAAGCTTCGAACCGCAGGATCCCGAAGCAAAGAGGGCCAAACCCAGTCAGTTTCCCTAGAAAGTATACCGGTAAATTGATGCTAATAATGTGGTAAACCAAAGCCAATTCTAAACCATCCCCAATTTTGGTTTATCATTGGGCATAGCCCTGTTTAAGATGTTTTACAAAGGCCCCCACATGGTTGATTGATGGGATGGTTTATCATATGATTGATGTTGTTCCTAGTACGCAGGCGGGAGTACGGGTGTGGCAGCACGCCTAACAAAGAAGAGGTTCATGGCACTCGCAAACTCCTGGACAGGACCACCCAGTGGGATCTGTGGCTGGTCGTACTGCCGTCCAGCTGATTGCTGAGTAGGTCCATTGTGAGATTTTTTTTTCGTCACTGGGTCAGTGTTCAGTATTCCTTGGTTTTTTCGTGAAAAAATACGGACTCCTTATCATTTGATGACCATTTATGGCATACAACACTTTTGTTCAAAAAAAACACGTAGTTTGTCTCCATTTACAGTTTCAATGGAAGTAATAAAGATAAAGGATACTTACTCAAAATAAGGGCTAATAAATCACTCACTTCTACTCAATTCCTGAGCCCACTCAAACTTAACCCATCAATACCCATTAACACACACTTACGAACATCAGTTTCTAAGTCTCATGAAATAGTGCTTCCGAACCACTGAGATGGATAATTGGGATTGGTTCACTGCTTAGTAACTGAGTTACCCTCTGGTAAACTAACATAACTATGGATAATCACCATGCTATTAATGGGTAAATCAACTATTTCAACTGGGCCATTTTTAATAGCTTTTTGTATGTTTACCAGAGGGTATATATAAGTCATGAAAAATACTGAGCCAGGCAGTTGACAAATCCCACGGCTCCAAGTACGGTCCAACCGTCCAACTCCAGGGTCCAGTGTCCAACTTCAGCCGCGACGTTCCAAGTGTCGTGATGCCGCTATGGAGATATCAAATTCGATACAGTGTTATACATATATAGTATATCATCATATATGATATATATATGTATATTAATTATATGAAATTATGTGTATATATATATATATATCTATATGATTTATGTATATCAATTATTGTATAATATGTATATCTATACATGCTATAAAAAAAAAAAAAACTTGGACCATCTTGGGCCTGTAAACAACTCATGTGATACAAATCTGTGCTTCCACCTACTGCACGCTAAATCGCTTTGCGCCGCATACCGCGGCCGGAGCCGTTCCTTTGCTGCCATTGCCGCCAAAAAACTCCGCCCGGGCGATCACTCCGGGCCTAATGCCTTATGGGTCAATGCTGAAAAACCGGGCGATGATTTTTGAGCACTCTCTTCATCATCTGTAAGTCTCAGCGTGAACATGTTCTTTCACTTGTTCTATCCTTAAATCCCGGAATAATGGTCAATTTTTGGGGTGAGGTGTTACCCTCTGGTAAATGTTTACATAGCGAACTGGAACATCACCATCTTTAATAGGCAAACGATTTCAATTGGCCATGATACCAATAGCTATAATATGTTAACCAATTACCATTTCGGGTATTCCTCTTTTGACCACTTTTTTTGATGATGATCTTTGACGTTTCCAAGCTTGAAGCAAACAGATTCCAGGTGCAATCACTGGGCGCGAGGAATCACCAGCCACTGTAGTTACATGTAGTTACTATAGTTCTGAAACTGTGAGCCGATTTAGCCGATTTATAAATGAAGAACAGAATGAAAACGACTGCTTCAAAACCACGAAACCCACATGTTGGATAATGCATAATGACATTCCATCCATGTTGTTTGGGCATGTTTGGGTGATACGGTCTTCGTTGATATCGAATTGTTTCTGGCCAATATCCAATCTTGATTGGCTGCTAAAGTCCCATATCAAAATCCCTTGATTGTCTGTTGATGTCTGTTGGCTAAATCACCATACTCATCATACTTCTATGGCTGAGAAATGAGGCACTGAACCATCTAACCCAATGATACCAAGGATGTGATTTGCCAGAAGAAAAGTTCAACGACCTCAGCACCCAGCATGGTTGAGAACAATTGGGTAGCACCCCTCCTTTTTCGTGCATAAAGGTGGGAACTGGAGACATGTATGATTCAATGTTGTGTCATAATGTATCATATCAGATCTCTATTTGAGCTATGAAACATATCCCTCTCCCATTGCATAATAAACTGGCTGGTACAATCATATACCCTCTGGTAATTTAACATAGCTATTGAAAATGGCCATTTATAGTGGATTTTCCCATTAAAAATGGTGATTCTCTATAGCTATGTTAGTTTACCAGACTGTATCCCTACAGATGAATCATGATCAATAGATATCCATTAGCTATCCCATGGTATCATCCATCCACGGCATCTTTTGCTCGGCTGGTGCTCGTCATAGCTCTGTGTGCCTTGCAGATTCTCCGGAATTCTCCGGTAGTCCACACCCAAAAATTGCTGGGATGTTTTGATTCACCTAAAGGTTGATGGCTTATAGGCATATATTGATCCACAGCCATATCGGTTTGTCTGAAAATAGGGCACCCATGTTCAGACACAATCACATAGATCATGTAAATAAAATACCACTATAACAAACCCATAAACCAATCATAATAAACTCATAAACCAATAATCTGGCAGGGTATTGTTATAGGTAATCCCATAGCGCGATCTGCCACGTTTCTTCGTAGCTCAACATGAAAAGATCCAATATGTTCCACCAGGGGGGAGGAATTAAAGATGACAAATGAACTGAAATGAAAAGTGTTGTGACTCACGGTTTAAAACAAGCAATATCAGGCAATAACTTGATTTCCACCTTAATTTTTGATAGTCATTGATAATCATTGGCTTATCAAACCATATACAACCATATTAAGCCAATAACTTGAGGGGCTTTCTCTCCTCGCATCATTCATTCGTCGTAAATTGTGGTTCGCGATTTCTGATTTGGTGGGGTGATCTGCAGCGTCCGGAGGTTTTCATGGGAAAATATCATCCAAAAATGGTTGCCATGCTTCCACCTTTTCCATTGCCATATTTGATTTCCAGTGATATGTACAGACTATAGATGCTTTGTTGTACATAGATGTACATAGATGCTTTTGCCTGCCTTGGTTCTAGTTGAGATTGCTGGCATTCGATCGGCACCGCCAGATTCTGGTATGTCCTATTCATTCTGACACCATATGCGTTATGTCATGGTAGACTTATCAAACACTTACTGCAAAAAATGACCCACGCATGTGGGAGAATACACCAACGTCATGTTGTACAATATGAACATATATATAAATGTTTCCAATATGTTTGATGTATTTGTGGACTTCAATATCGACCTTGCTTGCCCGCAGGCTCCGACCCAATAGGTGATGGACCTTCGTGACAATCAGCAAGTCAATGAGTGAAATTTAGAGTTTCAAGTCAACATGTGACAACCTGTATGTAACGTTATTGGGAGCCTGTGCTATGACTAGAACCTCCATTGAACTTGAAAGATCATGATTAGAGGCCTTAAAATCGAACCAATTCCATCAACAAACATGGTATACATATGTATACATAGTATTACATAGTCATATATGATAGCATATGATAGCTACAAACTCACAGTATGACTTCAAAAGCCATGGATTACCATGATCCCTGGGTAAATTGGATTCCTTACAGGTGGTAAACTTAATGGTGGGATGACTGTTCCCCATGGGAAAAATAAACCATGTAACTTGACTATGGCATACTTAGTAATAGCAAGTAATAGTATATTATGCTATGTAACATGGCGTTTAACATAGTATGTAACATAGTAATACTCTGGCATATACTTCGTCTTAGTATACTTAGTCTTGGTCTTTTCACGCTATTCCTAATCACTAGCTCAGTGAGATGGCATCGATTCTGGTTGAATTATTTGCTAATTCACTGAGCTGAAATTATTCTCCCAATCCTAGCCATCATTCTAGTGACGTCACAATGAGGTCACTATAAATCCCTATTGCTGTTGGATATAATATTACAAAGCCCTATAAATCCCATGCAATCCCATCAAAATCACCAAAATCACCATCAAAGTCACTAAAATCCTGCTAAAAATCCTGCTAACATCCCACCAAAGAAGTTGGATCTCTGCCTTGCTCGTCCAATAGGACGGGTGTCGTTGGTGGGATCCACCTGGGTCAGCACTTTGAGCCATGGAAGATGGCTTCACTGCTTAGTAACTGGCTTAAGTAACTGGAATATTGATCATGGATTCATGGCTTATAACTTATAACTGTTTATCATGGCTTATAACTTTTAATAACTGTTACAGTATAGCATGTGAGAAAAGCCAGTTACTAACCAGTTCACCAATCGACCATGGCCCATCTATAAGAGGATGATTGACAATGAATCTGAAGTTCGACTGTTTTCTGAACACTCGAGGTCACTACGAACAAGAAACCAGACCAAATATGCCGAGCGGATCGGAAGTTGTGCTGCCACGTTGACTCATCTCATGGAAACAGGAATGACACCATCCGCCACCAAATCATGCCATCGGCCACCAAACCAATCTATGGCCGATCAATCCCCATCACGTACACGCTGGTGCCCCCCAGTTTATAAATTGGTTATAAGCTCATTAACTATTATAGATATATATATATATATATCACTATGATATCACCAACAAAAACCATAGTTATTGGAGTTATAAACCAACTTAGCTATCGAACGGGGGCACCAGCTTGTATCATCATGGATCGCCTTGCCTTGGGAGCCTTGGGCTTCCGTGCCACAAAGTCTCGCGGTAAAATGCTGACAATGTGATCCGAGGTGAAGTTCACTGCGATGCTTGTCCTTGGCCCGACCCATCATTGACCACTTTTTGGAATCTAAAACATCTAATGTGGGTAAACAATAATAAACCACCCATTTGGGAATGGTTTATACCACCTATATATCTATGTTGATTTGGGGAATAACAATTCTAACCCCCTCAAGAAACCCAATGTCTTGTTCTATGCTAATATAAGATATAGCTTCCTGGAGTCATCCATACAAAAGATGTTCGCCGCTCTCACATACGCCTTCAGTACTCCAGAGGTTCTGGAATCGCCAACCGTTACCATTTGGCCGATTTTGCCAAGAATGTCAACCCAACAATACTAGTCGCTCTGGGGCTACGTCACCCCAACAACCGTAGCCATGATCATTGATGATCCCATCCTAAGTTCAAACATCCCCGAGATCCCCAAAGAATGCCCAAACTGAGGACCCCTGACGTGGTGGTGTTCACCACGATCGCGGGCTCGGTACGCCTGGTGCAGCCATGAACCAGTAGGATGAAATTTTTGGGTGTCCTAAGTCATGGGGTTACCCCCAGATCATCCAAGTCATGGATGGTCGTTTTAGTATTGAATTGAAAGCCATGGTGACTATGGTGACTTGGAGATTCCCCAGAACCATTTGAGTGACTTGAAACATGTGGTGACTTGGGGATGGCCCATTACTCAACTTTCATGGCAGGTGTAGCTATACTGAACCAAGCTGTAGCCGGCGATGCAGTCGGTGCATGTGAAATCCCCAAGTCGATTTTGGAGACCCGCAGTCAAACATGGCAATTGTAAATCCTCTTTTCTGAATGGAGGCTTAAGTGAAACTGGGACTCTGATCTAAATGGTGGATTTCCATTGCCACGTTTGATTACTGGAGGTTTTCATTTTTTTGCTGTGGGCACATTCAGGAATAAGATTTCGCAAATGTTCCCACTTCTACAGATCCAGAAAAACCTCCAATACCCTCTGGTAGGAAAACCTCCAATACCCTCTGGTAAACATACAAAAAACTATGGAAAATCACCATTTTTAGTGGGTAAATCAACTATTTCAACTGGGCCATTTTCAATAGCAAACTGTTAAATTACCAGAGGGTAGCGTGCTTCACAAAAAAAAATGGGCACCCCAGAATCCAATGGTTTGAAACCGACTTCTGTCCCCATCTTCATCTAACGTGAACATGTTTAGGGGGCTATCCAAATCTGGGCAAATCCATACATCTCCATAAGGTTGCTTCTTTCCATCCATATATATATAATATATATATACAGTATATATATTCCATTAACATGAATTAGATGTAATTAATTACTGTAATTAGATCCCCATTATGGTTGGTATAAACATGTAAAAACTGTGTGTTTCTTCATTCTCTCCGGAAAACAGCGACTTGGCCCCACATCTCTTTCCATCTCTTCCCCCGTCCGGCCGGCTCTTCACCAGCGAAGTTTGGGTCTCGTCCTTCGTCTTCACGGCGAAGTGGGCCTCAACCAGGTCGTTGGGTCTCAGGCCACTCAGCACCGTGAGCTCGTGAGGCTTGAAGTATCTGCCGCGGAGCCCATGGTGGCCATGGGAGCTTGTTAAACCCTGGGAATTTAACAGATTGCTATGGAATTTTAACAGGTAAATCATCTATAATGGGCCATTTTCCATAGCTATGTTAAACGGCCAGAGGGTAACTGGTTAGTAACTGGATTATCAGTCTGTATCTAATTGGTTATGACCCACTTCATATAACCAGTTGAGAAAAAATCCCTTGGCCCATCTAAGCACCCTAAGATGAGATAAATGAGACCAATGCTGGTTGCATGTTTAGCCAAGGGAAAGTTGACAGGAAACGTTTAAGGCCGCTGGCACATTCCAAGGGTGCAGTTTTTAGTGAGTCCAAATCGCCGGGATCTGGGGCAACGTTGCTGAAGACCAAAAATAGCCTCTGGTTATGTCAAAATAGCTATGGAAAATGGCCAATTTATAGTTGAAATAGTGGATTTGCCCATTGTTTGGGGTGATGTTCCATAGTTTTTTGTATGTTTACCAGAGGGTACACCTTCAGATAAACTGAAAATCAACAAACCATATAAGAAACATTCATAAACCATTTTGTGTTTGGGGTGTTTTTTTTGGGGGGATGTGTCCCGTTGATTCCCCTACTAAGATCTGATCATAAACCTCAAGGTCTATCTCCGAGACACCTGAACTCGATGTTGTGATACCTCAGTTCGGTGCAAGTTTCATCTTTTTGACCTGGGATATCCCATATACAAACAGTTTGTAACATGTTTAAGAAGTTATCTATGGTTATTATCCACTTACAAACTGGGGAGGAGCAAAAAAAACGTTCTTGGTCATGAGCTCACATCCAAGTATTGAACAGTATTCATAGTGAGTTCAAACCCGCATTTTATTCATGGTTATATGTCTTCTAACCCTTCGTTTCATGGCGACCTGCTCAGAAAAGCGGTGCTTTCCCAATGAAACTCTCAGCCGAAAGGCTCGGAATTCTCGTCTTTCTTCTTGGCCGGCTTTCGGTTGTTCCACCGATCTGTCTTCCTCGCGATCTGAAAGGGTCAGTAACAGCAACCGTTTAATGATTTTAATCATTATAGTGCTGTATCCAATAGCCACAACAGCCATAACTGGGTTTACTGTACACAATATGTATATTATATATATATGTATAATTATATGTACATATATAGATATACCACAGGTTCAAACAAAACCAAATGATGTTTTAAGTTGATTGTTGCCACTATAAACCATTATTTTTCTCGGTGGGTGACAATGTGAGACCTGGCCATCTGGGCACGGTGACACACCCGGGGATCCAGGGGAGGATTTCTCATTTGGACCAAATGGTCCAAAACTACAAAACCCATCAAAACCCCAGTTCATTAGCTAAGTTGGTTTAACAGTTCATTTGGGTGTGGAGTTGATACAGTACATCTATATCATCTATAGTTAATGGAGTTTAAAAACCAACAAACAAAACTGGGGGGCGGTCCACCTTGCAACCTAATGTGCATGCAAGTTCCTTTCCCACAAGCACTGGGAATTCACCATATATACCCATATATCATCAATTTTGCCTAAGATATCCTAAATGTTGTTTGATGATGGTAACGTTCACCCCCGGGAAAAACTGTGACATGAATCCATCTGCAATCCAGCTAATTGTGGCTTAAATCATTCGAAATCGACCTATCTCGCAGCTGGTGGTTTCTTGGAAAATCATATTCTGAAGTTTTTCTTCGCCTTCTATCAGGTGTTCTTATAATCACATGTTTATTAACTGTGGTTTCAACACCCCCTGCAAAATATAGGCCGTTTGGGATTATTCTTGCAGTTCACAACCAGAAGTGTCGTTGATATACCCTTTGTGTCCCCATCATATCCCAAAGAAATTTCCTATTATATCACCATTATATCCTCATTATGGTTGGTTGATATTGATTATCTCCAGCAGTAAATATTAAGACAATATATATATATATATATTTATTTATTTATTGATTTATTTGTTTATATTATATTATTGGTTCCAGATGTTGTTCCCATTCGAATCATATGTCAATTCCACATGTACTTCAGGCATTTTCCACTGTCTCTTGGTGGGTCTGTCTGAAACTGGGGTACACCTTCTAAATAACATTTTTTAATGGATTTAATGGGGAAAATGATGACTAACCGTCATGGCTTTAGAGGTACCATATTTTCAGACAAACCCAAACGGGGTAAATCCAGTGGTTTAATTTTCCCTACTATCCAATGGTTTAGAATCTCATTTTCCCTCTTCTTTGATGACCACAAATGGGTTAAACCCCCAGATATTCACTTTCATCACTTCGCTACCGAGACGCACTTCTTCCTTGGAGCCATCACGCAGCAGCACGGTGTACTCCTCCAAGACGTGGTACGCACGGTGGACGATGCCCTGCTCACAGCAGCTGCCGTTCTCGTGGGCGTAGGACACCAAGACGCCTCGAGGGCGCGAGAGATCAACGCTGGAACTGCTAAGCAGTTTCAAGACGTGGCAAGCTGAAAATAAAATATATAGTGTCTCTATAACAATTCTTATAGATAAATACATAATACATCCTAAATATAGTCTGCGTGTGACAGTCTACAGTTGTATTCAGCAACAATAGCAGAGAATTCATTGACAGAAAATGGAAGTCAAGTTTGAGAAGTAGGAGATAACCGTATTGAATCATATTAAAATGATCTAGTGAATCAAGAGACCAACATCACGCACAGATCCGGACGTTTGCCCGGACCCTGTGTTTTCTCGCACGAACGGCCCTTCTTTTCCACGGACCCCCACGAAGTCTGCGAAGGATTGTTGCCGCAAAATATTGTGAAACGAGCCATGAAGCAAATTTCGCGTCGTACGCGTGAGGGGCCACACCTAGTGTACCGTCCATCCCTGCAAGGCGGTTAGAACCGCGGATGAAACATGTGGTGAAACCATGCGAAAATTGAGATATATTATGTCATCATGGGCGAACGCTAGGTTCTGCGGGCAACATCACATCACCAAGTCCTTCAACTGTGGGCAAGTCAAAAAGTCAACCTACAATGACTGGGGACGGTCTATAATTCAATTACCACCCATAAAAATGGTGATCTTGGCGATGGTTTATTATTGGGTTGACCATAATGTTAGCTCCTGATTAGTAGCTAGGTTCGCTATTGTGGCAATTTTTCCAAATTATTCTGAAACTCATGTATTGTTTGGAGGGTTCGCTTTTGTGGCAAAACAAAATTGGGAGAGCCCTTTTTTTGGAAAAAAACTGTAATTGCTGAGAGGCAATTTTTTTCTCAAAAACGCTGTAGCTCAGTCAAGTTTTTGCTCATCTCTCTATCTGAGCCTGTAAATGCATCTCTATCTGAGTAAGTTTGTTTGCTGGGTTCACTATTGCAGCAAGCTGTGCC